>TARA_R110002012_G_scaffold263161_3_pt1 | contig 28084 bp, 25 predicted proteins | sample TARA_R110002012 | Tara Oceans TARA_R110002012 (sample SAMEA4396515) | marine metagenome | biome: Westerlies Biome; feature: [DCM] deep chlorophyll maximum layer (ENVO:01000326); material: water (ENVO:00002006), including particulate matter (ENVO:01000060) such as... | depth 40 m | reverse complement strand
TTTGGCGGAGAGCAAAGTACAATCTCCTTGCATCCTGCCAAGACTGCTGGAATTCCTAGCATCAATACGGTGCTGAAAAGTGGTGCTGTACCACCAGGTATATACAAACCTACTTTTTGGATTGGAACGCTTTTTCTGCTACACACTACTCCTGGCATCACTTCTTCGATCAATTCAGGAGTAGCCTGACCCATATGGAATCGCTCGATATTAGATTTTGCTACTTCAATAGCTTCTTTTAGAGCCGGAGATAATGCTGCAGAAGCAGCTTGGATTTCTATTTCAGAGGGAAATAAGGATTCTAATTCCACGTGATCGTATTCCATTGCGAATTTGAAAAGGGCTTTATCGCCATTTCTTTTCACTTTGCGCAGGATTGGTTTTACGATTTTATTTATCTGCTTGGTTTTAAAGGCAGGCCGGGCCAGTTGCTTTTTCCAAGTATCCTTAGCGGGGTTGTCAAGGATTTTCATTTGTTTGACGTTAAGTAGAAAGTTTTGCTTGACGCAATTAAAGAATCATCTTTTCAATTGGCACGACGAGAATTCCCTCTGCACCTGCAGCTCTGAGTTCCTCGATGTTTTCCCAGAATTGGTCTTCGTTTAACACTGAATGGACAGAGGACCATCCCTTCTGTGCCAATGGCAAAATAGTTGGACTTCGCATTCCAGGGATCAAATTAGTGATCTTTTCAATAGATTCGTTTGGAGCATTTAGCAAAACATATTTGCTGCTTTTACCTTTTTGAACGGCATTGATTCTAAAAAGCAGTTTGTCAGAGATTTCTTTTTTCCAATCGGCCAGGTCATTATTTGCAATTAGAACTGCTTCAGATTTGAAAATTTCCTCCACTTCTTTAAGTCCATTCATCATGAGCGTGGAACCGGAGCTTACAATGTCGCAGATTCCTTCAGCCAGGCCAATGCTTGGAGCAATCTCTACAGACCCGGAGATTTCGTGAATATCGGCATTGATGTTTTTGCTTTTGAGGTAGTCGCCGAGGATTTTAGGATAAGAGGTGGCTATGTTTTTTCCTTCGAAAAATTCCACTCCTGAATATTCCTGACCTTTCGAGATAGCTAAAGAGAGTCTGCATTTTGAAAATCCCAAAGCCTTGAGAGTAGTGACATTTTTGTCTTTTTCTACTACCTCATTTTGGCCCACTATACCCAAATCAGCTACTCCATCTGCAACATATCCTGGGATGTCGTCATCCCGAAGAAACAAGAATTCAATTGGGAAATTTGTGGAGGTAGACTTGAGTTTACCTGTTCCGTTGTAAAATTTGATGCCGCATTCTTTGATGAGGCTCAGTGAATCGTCTGATAATCTGCCGCTTTTTTGTACAGCAATACGGATTATTTTTTCCATGGTCGTAAGTTACGCTAAGAAGTAAAAGATTGTAAGTATTTTGGGGAAAAGCGGAATCCCTATCATCGGCTTCACCGGGTGTGTAAAAATATTCCTCAGGAGGAATGATGGAAATGGTGCATCAAGTTGCCTTGATGTGCTGTTGCCAAAAAATCAATATTTCTATTGGTGTTTTCCATTATCATTGGCAAAGATAGGAGGTCATTTAGGAAATGCAAATGAGCAGTCACGTTTTTGAAAATTAACGTTGGGTATTTTGAGCTTTAGCTTAGTTACCTTTTTCCATGAGGGATTCCAAAATTTCATAATTGCCTTTCAGGGCGTCTGAAATAGCTTTATCCCAATCTGCCTGAATATCTTTATTGATACCATTCCGCGTCTGACCATCGTAAAAGTCCTGCAAATGATTCATTTCCCGGTAAGCATCCAAATAAATGTCGTTAAGAGTCGCCTCGAACAAATAGGGCTCTTTGTCCATCTGATTCAATTTTATTATCATTCTATCAGCAGCTATCCGGGTAAGGTCAAAATGCCTTTGCTCATGGTTATTGGCATATGCGTTCGCATCTTTTACCCAAGATTGATCTGGGATCATATATACTTTGATATCTATCGTCTGTACTATCTCTCCGTTTACGATAGCGGCATTTCCTGCGATAGACATGCTACTGAAGATAGTAGCGTTATACGAACTGCGCGGTGTAATTGGCCCAATAAAATCATCCCAAGTCAATGGTCTATCCGGATCATAGAATACCGTGTCTGAGTCGCTTGCTCTGATAGGATCCAGAATATTCAGCCGTATTGACTTAGCCAGTAGGCGATTGCTAAGACTTTGTGAGCCTATCCAATCATCGAAGTATTGCCAGCTGTTATCAAATAGTTTCTGAATAGATGGCTCAATGGTTTGGCTCTGAGAAGACGATCTTGTATAGTTGAATTTGCTGCTGAAATCCACCAGATTAATAGGGTCTTGTTCGCTCATTAAGAAGAAGCCCAGTTTTAATTCCACCTCCCCCTTGTAGGCTCTGCGATCCGTCAGATAGATTTCTTCTAAATCCAGAGAATAGATTTTGACCAATATACGGTGACTTGGAGATGAGGAGGTTTTAATTTTTGAGTTATAAAAATGTAGCACTTCCTTTTCAAAATTTTCCCCGAAAGTCAGAATATGTTTATTTCGCTGCGCATCGTGAAGAAAGCCAAGAGATTTGTCAATTCTGGAATCTATCGCTTTTTCAAATTGATAATTACGGCTTTCAACTGGGTTCTTCTCAGGGTTCAATTTTAAAATTATATCCTGACCAACGCAGATGCCCACTGAAATTGCAATACTAACTACAGTCAACAGAAAATATTTCATGCTTGGAAAACGACTTTCCCATTTAAAAGTTAGATCAAATGAAATCTATAATGGTTCACCGCTGATTTGACGATTTAAAGCAAATGAATTTCTTTCTAAGATTATTCTGAATAAATTATTGTCAGAATTCTTACCGCAGCACACTTACTAATCTTGCCAATAATGATATTTGACCCAGATGATAGATGTCGTGATGCAATACACCTAGTATCAATTCATAATACGTGTAGTTTTTATCATTGAACTGCTCATCGAAAATGGCCTCATCCATAGTTGACAAATAGGTCAGCCAAGAATCCTGCGACTGATTGAGTCGATCCAATGTCTTTTTCCATTCTATCTGAGATGGTTCCGATATAGGTAGGAAAAAATTATGACTTGGGCTGGTGTATTTTTTCTCATGAATGCCTTCAAGAACCATTTCTCGCCAACTGATGAGATGATTTAAAATTTCCCAGATGGAATTGGCGTCGGGAGTAAATTTAAAGGCAGCCTGATTGGGAGAAAGCTGAGCTAGTTTATCCACAAAATTTACTCCCAACCATGGATCTTGGTTGTACTGTTTAGCAAAAAGGCTCTGGATTCGTTGTGATTCCTTCATTAGTTTAAGTTCACTAGGTGTTAGATATGCTTAATCTAAGAAACTAACTTTTCGAATAAAAATCAGTGTAAAAAAAAGAAGTGCAGCTTTGACTGCACTTCGATTTCAGTTTTGTAGGTATTATTTAAACAGCATCGGTGCAAAAATAGCTAAGTAATCTCTCCAATTTGCCCAAGTGTGCCCGCCTGCACTTTCGTGGTATTCGTGCTCAAAATCTGTTTTTTCCAGAATTGAAAGCAAACGCTTATTAGAATCCATTACAAAATCATCGACTCCACAGGCCACCCAGTATTTGGTCACTCCACTAGCTTTCAAAGCTTTGAATTTTTCCTCCAAAGCAGCCATGTCTGCATTTGCATCGAAAATACCAGAACTGAATACACCTATGTAATCGAAAGTTCCAGGGTATTCTATCGTCGCAGTAATTGTGTGGCCTCCGCCCATTGACAAGCCTGCAAGAGCTCTTCCTTCTTTGGTTTTGATAACACGGTAGTTTTTCTCTATGTAAGGTACCACGTCTTCAACCAGACTCTTTTCAAATTTTCCCTGGAACTGTGCATAATTTTCTCGGGTGATGGCTCCAATTCCAGACTTATTTTTTAAAGTACTGGTCTGCCATGCATTTCCGTTGGTCATGACAATTAGCATTGGCTTTGCTTTACCTTCGGCAATTAAGTTGTCCAAAATATAGTTTGCTCTACCAAGTGCTGACCATGCGTCTTCATCTCCACCGGCACCATGCAATAGATATAAGACTGGATAGCTTTGTGAGTCGGTTTCATACCCTGGGGGAGTATAGACATACATTCTTCGATAGCTATCCAAAGATGGTGACTCATACCAAACCTTCGATAAATTTCCATGCGGAGTATCATTCAGCTCAAAAACCTTTGATCCTTCGCCAGGCACGATCAGCAAACTAGCATATCTAGTTCCATCTCTGAGTGCTTCAGGATTGGTAGGATCAATCGCTGATACTCCGTCGATGAAAAAATTGTAATGATACATCGAGGATTCCAATGGGTCTATTTTCACTGCCCAAACGCCATTTTCGGCTTTAGTCAAAGGTAACTTATCGCGGAACCCCATCCAGCTCCCATTAAGTTCTACTTTGTTGGCGTCTGGAGAAAACACCCGAAAAGTTACTGAGTTGTCCGCACCAATTTCTGGGGAAACGACTTGCGGGGCTTGCATGGCAGATATTTCCTGCGCATTTGTTACGTATGAACTGCCAAATAAAAGAATGGCAGCCATCGATAGTTTAATAGATTTTAGATTCATGATTTTGGGTTATTTTATTGAAAGCATTAGTGTGCATGTTCCCTAAATACATTTGATATATGAGGGAGAGCGATGTAAAGTGCGGAATTCCAGTATTCCCACGTATGTCCACCATCTCTAATTCGAAGTTGGAACGGAATGTTTTTCTTTTGTAAGGCCGCAATAAATTCAAGGTTAGGAGTTAAGGTGAAGTCATCATCCCCACAATCGATAAACCAGTTCACCGTTTTGAGATTTTCAACATCCTCTTCAGACGCATTAAGTAGCATTTTCACTGTGTTATTGTCTTCTACAATTTTTTGACGTTTCTCTGTTTCCGGATCATTGCGGTCGAGAAAAGGCAGATCCATTCTATACATATAACTGCTCATCGCATAAGCAGCGCTAAACATTTCAGGATGATGCTGCGCGTACACTAATGAACCACCACCACCCATCGATAATCCAGCTACGGCCCGATGGTTTTTGTCAGCGATTACTCGATAGTTGGATTCTATATAAGGAATCAATTCTTCAAAGAAGTAGTCCTCGTATCTCCATTCGGAATCATTGAAATAATTCATATGGACTTTTCCAGCTTCAGGACAAACGATAATCATCTCAGTTGCTTCCTTCGAATCGATGAGCTGATTGGCAGCTGCAGCTAGATGTCCCTTCTCAGGCCAAGCAGTGTGCGTATCTCCGCCGCCATGCAGGAGGTAGAGCACTGGATAATTTTTATCTGGATTATTTGCGTAGTTCTTGGGTAAGTAAACTGCAAACTCCCGGTCTTGACCTAATATTTCACTTGGCATGGAAGCGTATTCCATTTTACCTACAGCAGGCATTTGAGCAATTGCCTGACTTGCCAAAATGCTAAGAAATAGCAGAGCGATTAATTTTTTCATGATCAGTGGATTTGTGTTATACAAACAATAGCCTGCGCATTACTCGAGTCGCAGGCTATTGTTTTATTGGAACAACTGTGGAGCAAACTGTGTAAGATAAACTCTCCAGTTTCTCCAGATGTGACCACCTTCAGATTCCACATATTCATAAGGCATACCCATATCATCCAATTTGGCTCTATTTTCTTTATTGGCATCATAGAGAAAATCAGTTTTGCCTATTGCAATCCAATAGAGTTTGTAGCCATTGTCCATCTGAGTTTTTAGCGTTCCATCAATATCGCTGTAGACATTACTCGTAGCATCTTCCCGAGGCATGATAGCAGCGGAGAATAGCCCCATGTAATCGAAGGTATTTGGATAATATCTAGAAATATGCATCGTATGGTAGCCACCCATGGACAGACCGGCGATAGCGCGATGAGCTTTATCGGCTTTCACCTGATAGTTGGTTTCTACGAATTTGATAATGTCTTTAAAACTTCCCTCATACGTTCCGTCCATAGTTTTCGGGATCATGAACGCCGGCTTGTACATACCTTCATTTCCTTCACCTGGGGCAGCATCTTGGATTACATTGCCATTAGGCATTACCACGATCATTGGTTTAGCTTTCCCTTGTGCTATCAGGTTATCCATGATTTGAGCAGTTCTGCCCAAAGCTATCCAGGCTTCTTCATCCCCACCTGCGCCATGCAGAAGGTAAAGAACAGGAAATTCTTCATTCGATTGCTCGTATCCTGGAGGAGTGTAGATCGTCAGTCTGCGATCCATTCCTAATCCAGGGGAATCATACCATCGACGTGCTACAGTACCATGCGGAACATCTTTCACACGGTATAATGCTGCTTGACCTTCTCCAACTATAAAAACATTGGTAACTGATGCTACATCACGAATCAGAAAAGGATTATTGGGATCTGTTGTTTTTAGTCCATCGACTATAAAGGAGTAACTGTACAATTCCGGTGAAAGCATTTCAGACGTGAAAGACCATATGCCTTTATCATCTTTGGTGAGTTCGGCCTTACCTGGGCCATCCATTTCTCCCATAGGAGTTTCCATTTTCACAGTCGAAAGAAAATCTCCCGTTACGTGAACAGTGCTGGCTGAAGGTGCGAAAATCCGGAATGTGACTGTACTATTTTCATGGATTTCCGGTGAGGTAATTTGCTGAGCGCCAAATAAAGCTTCCTGAGCTTGAGCGTTCATTCCAATAAGGAAAATCGTTAGGAAGGAGAGTAATAAATTTCTTTTCATGAAAAGGATTCTTTGGGATTACAGTTAATTTTTTATTTAAATAAAATCTATTGTGTCACGATGACAATTACTGCAATAATTACCTTTTTTCCAAAAAACCGATCTTGGAGGTAGTTAAATTTTACATTTCTATGAAATGCTTTAGGTAAGAATTCTATTAAGTGATGATGCTAGGAAATTAGCTCTTGTCCGGGATTAGTTCGGCTACATGAATCCTATCGGACAAAATGTGTTCGGAAGTGTACATGAATAAAAATGCCACAAGAATGAAAACAATCTTTTCAAGCTATTTTCAAAATTAAATTTCCTTAACAAAGCATCAGTCATGCAACTTTAAAATCCGGAGAAATAGCCTAAATGTGTCCGCTTGTAATACACTCGGTCAAGATAGTGACCATTTATTGTACAAGTTTTGTTAAAAAATTGTGATCGATTCGGAATTTAATTCTGAATATCTGTTAATAAAGTTAAAAAATAAATATTTAAAAGCTTGTTGGTGAAGAGCACAATCCATTCTTGGTACGAGCTTAGCATAAAGGAAAGCATAACATTAAACCAACAAATTATGAAATCTCTATTAACAGTAGCACTAGTAGGCGCCCTATCTTTTAGCGCATTCGCAGCAAACGCAAGCGAAGATTTGAAAGAACTTTCCACAGTGAATTCTAATTATAAAAAAGTAAATGTAACTCTTAAAGAAGGTGTCGGTTCTGCCAAAATCTCTATCCTTACTCTGGATGGCAGAAATCTCAACAGTAAAAGAGTATATGTTAAAGATGAAAATGTGATGGTTCCGTACGATTTGGAAAGCCTTCCTGTAGGTGAATATCAAGTACGTATCGAGACCAATAATGAAGAGGTAGTCTATACTGTCGAAACAAAAGAAAAACCAATCTCTTCCTCTGATCTTCCTTTGATGGCTTACGGTAAAGCTCTAAACGAGAATACAGTTAGACTTGCAGTAGTCGGTCTTTTGGAACCAGGAGTAAATGTGAAAGTCTATTCTGCTGATTCAGGAAAAGTAATTTACGAAGAGCAAATAGATCAGCCTGAAGGATTTATTAAGAACTTTTCTTTTACAGGATTTAATTCAGACGATGTCTTTATGGAAGTAAAGGACGTTAAAGGAAGAGTAAAAACGCTATACTTCTAAGAGAAGTCTAAACCAACTATAACCACAAGCCCTGGTCTACAAATCAGGGCTTTTTTATGTGCCATAATTAGAAGCCGTTTACAGCCATTTTTTTCTTTTGAAGTATATGAAAGGCAGTATTGCAGAGCAAATCATCGAAATCAATATAATCGGATATCCATAAGCATAGGTCAACTCAGGCATTTTTTGAAAGTTCATTCCATAAACGCCGGCAATAAAAGTTGGGAGAGATATACACACCGTGACGACAGTAAGCATTTTAAAAATATGGTTTTGCTCAAGGTCAATCTTATTCGAGACATTTTCTTTCAGATCGTCCAACCTGTCAAAGTTGAATTGGATGTAATCGGAAATTGCTGTGAGGTCATTCAGTTCAGCTCTCACGCTTTCTTTTAAATCTGCTTTTTTCTCCCAGTCACTTTTTAGATACAGCCTCAACACACGCGTAGTTTCTATAAGTGCCTCTTTAATCAATAGGTTATTGAAGTTATTATGGGTAATGATATCCATGACATCACGGGAAAATTCCTTTTCTATCAGCACATCATTTGCAAGGAATTTTATCTTTCTGCTCAGATTTTCGGTTATATCTGCGAAATAATCAGAGATAAATTCAAATTGAAATTTGAAAATATCATTCAAGCTAGAAGTCTTACGAAGTGTAGAGACTTTGCCAGGATAAATCTCATTGATATATTCATCCAGGTTTGAACTGCTAAAAAGGAATAGCCCAAGTTGGGAAATGATTATGAAAAGCGGCTCTTCAATTAATTTTTTATCCTTATTAAAGTAGGGGATAGAAAAGTGAAAAGCAGCCTGAGATTCATTTTCCAAAAAATGTGAGCTGATTTCTATATCCTCAAAATGCTTCATGATAGTGAAATCAAGTCCATAGTTCTGCTCCAGCCATTTCAAATCGGAATTGCTGTGATCGAGAAACTGCATGATATGAAAATCAAGCTCAGAAACTGATAGCTCGTTTACCGTTTGAGCTTTAATTGACTTTTTGTTTTTGAGGAGGATTTCGATCATGGGTGTTTATTAAGTTTGAAATGGTAATTCAACCCATATTTAAGTTTAAATTATTTTCAACTTTCCTTCTTTTGACTATCCAAAACGCGACCACCATATTTGGAAGCCAACATAGCCAAGCTACCATGTGATAGGCAGGAATAAAGTCTCCATGATGTAAGGTGATCAGAATTGGAAGCCAGATTCTCAAAGTCACAGCAGCAAAACATGAAGCATAGCTAAAGATCATCCAGTTTTCATGTGAATCAAAATCATGTTTTTTGGCAGTAAGCCATCCCATCATCGTGGTCACAAACCAGACAATTCCCAAGCTAACAAATCCTACTATGCTAACCATTCCGCCAGTGGCAAATAGCGCTATATAAATTCCAGAAACACTACTCAAGAATGCAAAAGTGACATATGCCATTCCGATTTTCTTATGAATCTTTCTGTTTCTATCTCTAAAGTTTTTAGGAAACTGAGTCCAACCAATCAATAATGCAAGACCTCCAAAAATTATATGAGTGTAGAATGCAGTATTCCAAGTGGGATTGGTGAGTAATTCTGCAGCTTTGGATTGGAGTAATCCAAAGTTTCTATCGACGATGAAATATAAGATAGGATAAAGGCCAATAGTGATGCACAGTAATGAAAACACCCACCATCGTATCTTTTTAACTATAGTTTTCACGGAAGATAATTAGTTGAACTCAGAATATTTGGGAATGTAGGCCAGGACATAATGGGTCTGAAAATAAAGTTAAGTAAACAATCTCAAAGAATCCCCTGCAACCTCAAATGCTGAATTAGCATAATCGTCTTAGCGTCTTTGATCTCACTGGTATTTATCATTTTTAGCGCTTCTTCATAAGGAATTTCCAACACTTCGATATTTTCCTCTTCATGATCTACTCCGCCTCCTTCACTTACTTTCATATCATTGGAATAAGCAGCGATAAAAAAGTGGAGAATCTCGGTAACTGATCCCGGTGACATATAAGCTTCGAAGACTTTTTTCACATCTTTTACTACATAGCCAGTTTCTTCCTCAGTTTCTCTGCGTATACAATCTTCTGCATTATCCTTGTCCAAAAGTCCAGCACAGGCCTCGATCATCATCCCGGATTCATTACCATTTATATAAGTAGGAAGGCGAAATTGTCGTGTGAGAATGACTGTTTTCTTTTCCTGATTATATAAAAGGATGGTAGCGCCATTTCCCCGGTCATACGCTTCACGATCCTGCGTGATGATTTCACCATTATTCTTGGTGAATTGAAAAGTGATTTTACGAAGTGTGTACCAATTGTCTGAGAGCACTTCAGTATTTAAAAGTTTGATGTCTTTGATCATGGTTTAGTCTTTTGCTAAAAACAAACCCAGAGTTGCTGTCTGGGTTTGTTTGAAAATTTACTAAAAATTGAAACTGTTTACTGACGACTTCCCTCTGCGTGATCCACCATTTTTCCATCTAGTGTCATGTATTCTCCCATGCAATCCGCAGTCATACAAGAATGGACAGGAAGTATTCCAAGAAGATCTCCAACTTTCACTTTGGCGAGCAATTCGTCGGAAGCTTTGATGATGCCATGTTCTTGCGAAATACTTTTTAGAAAGGATTTTTCCTCAGGAATTGTCCAACCGTTTTCATTAAGGTAGACCACTTCCCCAAAATTCTTCAGGCCATTTTCACCTACCAAGACATCTTTGGCCAGATGCACTCCGCCACCATGAACTAGAATTTCCTTTCTATCTTTTTTGATATCAACCACAGGTACCGCTAGGCAAACAGCGATGTCTTCTTTATCGCATCCACCCAGTTCCACTTGCATCAAATCGTAGAAGACAAAATTACCTGGGCCCATCTCATCGATATCACCAAAGTCCTCCATCACTGCACAGCCAGGAGTATCTCCAGTTCGCGTTACCAGCTTAGGGTACTCGGAATTGTATTTATGCTTCAGCATGCTGAGTGCATTTCTGGTTTGCTCATAAAGCGCCGGAATATCCGGCATGTAATAGGAGTGACCTGCATGTAGATAAAAGCCTTTGAAATTAAGTTTGTCCGACTTTTTGGCGATCAGTAAGATCTCTTCGATCAAACCGAAGTCAGATACTTCAACACCGGTTCTGCCATATCCAGCATCGATTTCAATAAAAAAACCAACGGGATGTTCTAATTGATCCACCAGCATTTGTGCAGTTGGCGCATTAATTAGTTGGACTGAAATGGATTGTCTTTCAGCAATCTTATTAAGCTTTGGAATCTCAAGAGGATTGAATGGGAATGCGATATGTATATTCACCCAACCTTGCCCTGTCAGGTATTCTGCCATTTTAATCGAGGAAGCAGTCACTTCGGTAATATTATATTCCTTTGCCCAATCGCCGATTTGATGAGATTGGGCGGTTTTGAAATGCGGAACAAGCTTCATCTCGTGACGTGCAGCTTTATCGGCCATACGTTTGATATTTGCACGGCAGATTTTTTCGTCAAGAAGTAATGTAGGTGAGGATATTTGATCAAGGTAGCTCATTAGTAATTGTTGAGTTATTAAAAATTTTATTGAAAGTAGTAAAGATTTATGAAGTGAAAAATACGACTTACGAGATTACCGATGAGTGGAATTATTTTTATATGTCTATAATTTTCCAAATTAGACATAATTGAAATTGCTCATTGGCACCGTTGCGGGAGATTTTCAGAAGTGAGAAATTCTCGTACCAATGCAGGTAACACCATCAATTCTGTTAATTTTGTCACCCAATTAAAATGGCTGTAGATCGGCCTAAATAGCATTCTTAATTGCCTCAAAACCTTCATGGAAGCAAAGAAAATACGGAGCACCTTTATTGAGTTTTTCCAATCCAAACAGCATCATTACGTTCCTTCATCACCTATTGTGGTCAAAAACGACCCAACCCTGATGTTTACAAATGCGGGAATGAATCAGTTCAAAGACGCATTTCTAGGTAATGAAATAGTTAAATATTCCCGTGTCGCCAATTCACAGAAATGCCTTAGAGTGAGCGGTAAGCACAATGATCTCGAGGAAGTTGGAGTAGATACCTATCACCATACCATGTTTGAGATGCTAGGCAACTGGTCTTTTGGAGATTACTTCAAAAAAGAGGCAATCGAGTGGGCTTGGGAATTATTGACTGAGGTATATGGACTTGATAAAGACAGATTATATGTATCGGTATTCCAAGGCGATTCTGGCGATAACCTAAGTATTGATCAGGAAGCCTATGATCTTTGGAAAGCGATAGTTCCGGAGGACCGTATTATTATGGGTTCCAAGAAGGATAACTTCTGGGAAATGGGCGATGTCGGACCTTGTGGACCTTGTTCGGAAATTCACATTGACCTAAGACCGGATGGAGAGCGTGCTCAAATAGCAGGTAAGGATCTGGTAAACAACGATCACGAACAAGTGATCGAGATTTGGAATTTGGTATTTATGCAGTTCAATAGAGTTTCAGATGGATCTTTGAAGCCATTGCCTGCTACCCATGTGGATACAGGAATGGGCTTTGAGCGATTGGTAAGAGCTATCCAGCATAAAACATCCAATTACGATACGGATTTATTTGCACCATTCTTGGCTGCTTTGGCAAAGAAATCAGGCAAGGTCTACGGCGAAGATTTGCCGACTGACATTGCATTCCGAGTGATCGTGGATCATATCCGTGCGATTTCCTTTACCATCGCCGATGGGCAATTGCCATCCAATAACAAAGCTGGCTATGTAATTAGAAGAATCCTGAGAAGAGCTGTTCGTTATGGATATACCTTCTTAGGTTTCCACGAACCGTTTCTATATGAGTTGACAAGTCTGATCGCTGATAATTTCGGAGATATTTTCCCTGAAGTGAGGCAGCAGCAAGAGTTTATATCCAAAGTGATTTTCGAAGAGGAAACTTCCTTCCTTCGTACTTTGGATAACGGCTTGAAAATGCTAGATCAGATTAAGGCTGAATTGAATGAGAAAGGTGAAAATGTAATTCCAGGCAAAACAGCTTTTGAACTTTATGATACTTTCGGTTTTCCGCTGGATCTAACTTCATTGATCGCCCGAGAAAGCAGACTTTCATTGGATGAGAAAGGCTTTGCGCAGGAAATGGAAGCGCAAAAGACTCGTTCCCGCGCAGCATCCGAATCAGAAACTGGCGATTGGGTCATCGTGAACGAAGATAACGGTGTTGAATTTGTGGGTTATGACTATCTCAAAGCACACGCTCAGATTATAAAGTATCGCGTGATCTCCGATAAGAAAGGCGACAAGTATCAGTTAGTTTTGGATAAAACTCCATTTTATGCAGAAAGTGGAGGTCAGGTAGGAGATACAGGTGTGCTGATTTCTGATACCGAAACAGTCAAAGTAATTGACACAAAGAAGGAGAATGACTTGATCGTTCATTTTGTGGAAAAGCTTCCCGCAAATCCAGCAGCTCAGTTCGGTGCTGAAGTCGATGCAGAAAAACGCTTTTTAACCGAGAATAATCACACAGCTACGCATTTGCTTCAGGCTGCATTGAAAGAGGTTCTTGGAGATCATATTCAGCAGCGAGGTTCCTTAGTGAATCAGAATTTGCTTCGCTTTGATTTCTCTCATTTCAGCAAATTAACCGATGAGGAAATCTCAAAAGTTGAGGATATAGTAAATGAGAAAATCAGACAGAATATTCCGCTTTTAGAGCAAAGAAATGTGCCGATAGATGAAGCAAGAGGTCAAGGAGCTACGGCGCTTTTCGGAGAAAAATATGGAGACTTTGTGCGTGTGGTTACATTTGATAAAGATTTCTCCGTAGAACTTTGTGGAGGAACGCACGTGCCTCAGACTAGTAAGATTGGATTATTCAAGATCGTTTCTGAAGGTTCCAGCGCGTCCGGTGTCCGAAGAATCGAAGCTATTACAGCAAAGGCTGCTGAGGAATATTTCCGTAAGCAGGAGAGCTTGGTGAAGGAAATTCAGGAATTGCTGAAGAATCCCAAGGATCTGATGAAGTCAATTGAGTCTTTGCTTGAGGAGAGGAATGATCTAAAAAAAGAAATTGAGGCTTTGCATTTGGAGAAAGCTTCTGGCGTGAAAGTCGAATTGCTCAAGCAGTTTAAAGCTGGTGAAGGTATCAATACCTTGATAGCCCAAGTGGAACTTCCAAATGCGGATTCTTTAAAGAAACTGGCTTATGAGCTGAAAAATGAAATGGAGCATGCTTTTGTGATTTTAGCTGCCAAAGTCGATGATAAACCACAAATCGCTGTTATTATTGACGAAGGATTAATTTCAAGCAAAAATCTAAATGCTGGTCAAATAGTAAGAGAACTAGCTAAGGAAATCCAAGGTGGAGGGGGTGGTCAAGCATTTTTTGCCACTGCTGGAGGAAAAAATCTAGCTGGACTAGAAAATGTAGTAACCAAAGCCAAGGAGTTATATCTTTAGAAATCAGAAAAACAAGCGCGGATGCTAAGTGAAGAATTAAAGAATAAATATCAGTTAGTGATCGGTCTTGAGGTGCATGCGCAGCTTTTGACTGAGAGTAAGATGTTTGCCGCTGATGCCAATGAGTATGGAAAAGCTCCAAATACTCAGATTTCTGCTATCACTCTTGGACACCCTGGCACTCTGCCCAAGGTAAATAGAAAGGCAATTGCTTATGCCATCAAGATGGGATTGGCTTGTAATTCTGAAATTACCAAACATAATGTCTTTGCCCGCAAAAATTACTTTTACCCTGATCTTCCAAAGGGCTACCAGCTCACTCAGGACAAAGGTCCTATCTGTGTAGGAGGGACTGTTCCAATTCAGCTAGCTGACGGCCGCAAAAAGGATGTGATTCTGAATCGCGTGCATATGGAAGAAGATGCTGGCAAATCGATTCACCTAGCGGAAGAGGCTGATACTTTGGTGGATTTCAATCGTGCCGGTACTCCACTGATAGAAATCGTAACTGAACCGGATATTCATAGTCCAGAGGAGGCGTATGCTTTCCTTGCTGAGGTGAAAAAGCTGGTGAAATACCTTGAAATCTGTGATGGCAATATGGAGGAAGGTTCGCTTCGCTGCGATGCCAATGTTTCCGTGATGTTGAAGGGCTCAACCGAGTTGGGAAAAAAAGTGGAAGTGAAGAACATGAATTCCTTCCGCAATGTTTTCCGTGCTATAGAGCATGAGCATGAGCGTCTGATAGGTTTGATAGAGGCAGGTGAAGAGGTGATCTCCGAAACCAGAACTTTTGATGCTAATACCGGACTCACTGCCAGTATGCGTACCAAAGAGGATTTGAATGATTACCGCTATTTCCCTGAGCCAGACTTGAGTCCTGTAGTGATTTCCGATGAATGGCTGAATGCTGTTAAAGGCACCATGCCCGTTTTGCCGAGAGATCTACACAAGAAGTTTGTGCATGAATATGGCCTTCCAGTCTACGATGCGAGCTTTTTGACGGAGGCAAAGGAAGTTGCTTTGTGGTTTGATGAGCTTTGCTCCAAAACCCAAAACTATAAAGCAGCGTCTAACTGGATGATGGGTCCACTGAAATCGTACTTAAACGGACAATCGGTTACCATTACAGATTTTCCCATTAGTACGGATTCCTTAGCAGCATTGATCACTTTGGTCGATGCAGGAAAAGTAAGCAATACGGCAGCATCTCAAAATCTATATCCCGAGATGCTCAAGAGTACTACAGAATCACCGTTAGAAATAGCGCAGCGTCTGAACCTAATTCAAGAGAGCGACGAATCATCTCTAAAACCAATTGTGGAAGAAGTATTGTCTGCAAATGCTGCGAAGGTGAAAGAGTACAAATCAGGCAAAAAAGGGTTGATGGGCTTATTTATGGGCCAAGTGATGAAACAATCCAAAGGTAAAGCTGATCCTAAAGTCGCTACAAAATTATTGACAGAATTATTAGAGAAATAACCCATGCTTAATCGAATGAACGTAATCATACTACTTGCTCTGTTATCCTTTTTCTCATGCGAGGAAAAGCAGACGAATGATGGGAAGGTCCAAATCTCAGGAACTATAGAAAATGCACCTGCGGGAGCTGTGATACTATCTCAATTTACCGATAGTCGACCAAAAGTTTTGGATACCCTTCAGCTGGACGACAAAGGTAAGTTCAGTTATGAAGTAGCTGTGGATTCTCCAACTTTCTATGAGTTAAACCTTTACAGTCAAAAGTCTGTGAGATTAGCCCTATTTAAAGATGATGTAGAAGTTACTTACGATTTTTCTGAACCAGAAAGTCTAGCTATCAAAGGTTCCAAGGATAGCCAGGAAATGCTGAAAATCGAAAAACTGATGGAAGAATATCAGGCAAAAGTAAATGCACTCAATGAGGCTTATTACAAAGCAATGGGTGACAACAATACTGAAGAGATTAAAAAGATTCAAACTGATGCAATGGCATTAGAGAGTAACCAATCTACTGAAGTGAAGAAAGTTATTAATAGCATGGGCGATAGTTTTGCTTCATTAGCTGCAATCGGCTTATTGAATCCGAAAAATGAATTTCAGTTTATGGATAGTCTTGTTGCCAAACTCGACGAAAAGTATCCAGAGACAAAGACAATTATTCAACTTAAGCAGCAATTGGATGATATGAGGGCACTTTCTATGGGACAAATAGCTCCGGAAATTGAACTTCCAAATCCAGCTGGACAAACTGTAAAGCTGTCTGATCTTCGTGGTAAATATGTAATGATTGACTTCTGGGCTGCATGGTGCAAACCTTGTCGTGAAGAAAACCCAAATGTGGTAAAGCTTTACAATCAATATAAAGAAAAGGGTTTTGAAGTTTTCGGTGTTTCTTTAGACAGAGCCAAAGAAGATTGGGTAGAGGCTATAGCCGAGGATGGATTGACTTGGACACAAGTTTCCGACCTAAAGTATTTCAATTCTGTTGCGGCAGATCTTTACCAGATCGATGCAATCCCTGCGACATATCTGATTGACCCTGATGGGAAAATTATAGGAAAAGATCTACGCGGGCCAAGCTTAAGAGCCAAACTTGAGGAAATTTTTGACTAGAAAAAGCATTCACTAATATCCACAAAAAATCCTTCTGGAATTTCCAGAAGGATTTTTTGTGGATAAGTAAAACATGAAAGGAAGGAAGAAAAAGTACCAAACAGTCCTTCCTTTAAAAATCGTGTCATTGAAAAAGGAATAGCAAAAGTTGTTTATCACCCAAGACAAATCTACTGAAAAGATTCAAAAGAAAAACAATCTTAAAGCTATTCTTATTTAAATAAATATTAATTTTTCCTGAATTAGATTTAATATTCCTTGAAAATTAATAATTAATTGCGATATCAATTTTTAGCAATTTTCTCATAGCTCGCAATCACGCCCCTAACCATCGCAGAGCTGAATCCCTGATGCTCCATTTCATTTAATCCAACTATGGTGCAACCCTTCGGAGTAGTCACTTTGTCAATAGCAGCTTCCGGGTGGATATTTTTTTGAATCATAAGTTCGGCGGCGCCCTTTACCGTCTGGTTTACAATTTTACTTGCTGTGACCGAATCAAATCCAATTTGAATTCCTCCCTGAATCATTGCCCGCATAAATCTCAAAACATATGCAATTCCACATGCGCCTAATACGGTAGCTGCTTCCATTAGGCTTTCGTCGATAGGAATGGTAAAGCCTATTCCATCAAACAGTTCAGAAACCAACTTAATCTGATCAGGATTTGCATTTTGAGAGCAAATACATGTGACAGACTCTTGAATATCCGCAGCGATGTTTGGCATCGCACGGAATGCTATACTTGTAGGATCGATCACCTGATACATTTCCTCTAGCGATATTCCTGTAGCCAGAGATATGATTATCTGTTTCTTAGGATCGAGTGACGACTTGATTTCATTCAGAATAGGAGTGACGTTGTAGGGTTTGACACCCAGAATAACAATATCAGCATTTGCCGCAGCAGAGAGGTTATCACTTTGGATATTTGATCCTAATACAGCAAATCCACTTAAGCTATCCAAGTGTCTTTTTGTAAGTGTGAGATTTTTTGGATCAAAATCTTCCCGTCTTAAAAGTCCGTTTGCAATGGAAGCACCCAGATTGCCACAACCTATTATGGCTATTTTCATTTTCGAAATCATAGAAAATAATTATTTATTGGATTTATTAATTAAAGGTAAACAAATAGGCTGTTTATGTCAGAATTCACAGGACATAATGGATCTATAGTTTTTAACTTCAATAATAAAAAGCTATTTATTAGACAAAATTTTTTGACATTAAGTAAAGTTTGTTTTACATTTGGTAAAATAAATTTGACTTATAAATCGAGTATTAAGTGTATCATTCCACTTAGTAATTTTATAGATCATGCGATATTTCATTCAGCTGTCCAGAAAATTTAATCATATGAAAGAGAAATCAATTTTACATGTACCCTTACTTTCTCCAGCATGGAAGAAAGTTGCTTATCTGTTCTTTCCATTGCCGGTTTTACTAGTAATTGGAATGGCATTTTCCCAAATGGACATTAGTCCTAATGAATCCACTCAAGTGATTTATGGTTGCTGGGCAATAGGATTTGGCTTGTTAAATCTTTCCAGAGAAAAAGAGGAAGATGAAATGATTAAATCATTCCGGCTCCAAGCTTTCCAAACTGGGTCTTATTGGCTGATTTGGGGTGTTGCTGCTTTAATGCTGATAAATTACCTGCGTTTTGACAGAATAACCTCAGAGATTTTCACAGCTTACTTGGTTTTATTCCTACTGAATGCTTACGTCTATGCCGCATTTCAATACCAGAAGTTTATGGCAACCAAAGACTGATTCATATCAATATTTCTATGATTCTTTTGCATAGGTTTCACCAGGTTATAGCAGGTTTGGTTTTTTTAATTTCTATATGAAAAACTCTATTAAAGTAGAACGGGCACGACATAATATGACTCAGCAGGATTTGGCGGAAAAAGTAAGTGTGTCCAGACAAACTATCAACAGCATAGAGGCTGGGAAGTATGTGCCTTCAACAGTGTTAGCACTTAAGATTTCTAGGATCTTTTCGGTAAGTCTTGAAGAGATTTTTCAGTTGGAAGAAGGGGATTAATAGAAGCTTCCTTTGATAATTCTTGGGTATACATTCCCGCCCATTTTTAGAAAAAATTTCATAAAATAAATTATACCCGTTTTGAATAAATAAATGATAGTTTGATTTAGAAATTAGCTTTCTTGCGGGCAATTGTAATGTTTATGAAAAGACAAGTATTGCTATTGATCATTTTCATGGTCATTTCTCAAATCTCATATTCACAAATTAACATGGAAGATTCCACGGTCAGAACCATTGCCTATTGGAATCATAAAGAGATAAATACCTATCAAATATCTCTGGAATCTTTTGATCTTATCAATCAAGACACTAGCAATTGGAATAAGGTAAGTTACTTGGTAGATATGGAAATTTTGGATAGCACTGCAGCTAATTATGAGGTTTCCTGGACTTATAGAGAATTCACTTTTGATTTGGGAGAAAGAGATTCCACTTATCAATACTTTATCGATAAAATGCTGTCTATTACGGAGGGTTCCTTGGTGAAATTTAGAACAGATGAGTATGGTGCTTTTCAGCAAGTGACCAACGTCGAGGAAATAAGTGAGTTTTATAGAAAGGCTGGTGATACCCTCAAATTAATGTTTGGTAATATTCCGCAGATTGATGAAATGGTTGATCAAACTTTTAAAAACTATCGGAATAAAAATTCAATTGAAACCCAAAGCATCAAAGATATATTGCAGTTTCTTAATTTTCATGGCGCTGAATACAAACTTGGTGAGGAACTGTCCGGTGTGATAAATTCTGCAAATGTGCTTGGGAAGAATAGATTGGAAACCCAAGTAAACGTTTTGTTGGAGGAGATTTTTCCAGATGATAATGATTATAGAATAGTTTCAGTTTCAGAAGCTAATTCAGAACAATTGATTTCCGAGACTGAGTTGGTACTGAAAACTATGATGCCAAATGCCTCTGAGGAAGAAATCGACAAATTAATGTCTGAAGGTGGTGAACTTTCTAATACTATAGAAAATGTCTCTGTAATTCATGGTTGGGGTTGGCCAATTTTTTCGAAAGAAATAAGAATAGTTGGGTCTAACCAAAAAAATAAAGTCGAAATCAGAATAATTGAAATTATATAAAAGTCCACTTTGGAATACCATTTGCACTTTTTCCGCGATAGAAATTACAAAAGCTTTACCTTCGCTTTTTATATAGAATTCCTTTTTGATGCCAAAACTTATTCGAATCACCACTGTTCCAATTTCACTAAAATTATTGCTTGCCGGGCAAATTAAATTTTTGAGGGACCAAGGATGGGAAGTATTAATGGTGAGCGCTGACGGTAGAGAGCTTCCTCAAGTAATCAAAGCGGAAGGTTCTAAGCATGAAATTATTCCTTTTACCCGAAAAATTACACCTTTCCAGGATCTGAAATGTCTCTGGCAATTATATCAGTTGATTAAAAGAGAGAAACCGGAAATCGTGCATACACATACTCCAAAAGCCGGCCTGCTGGGTATGATTGCTGCGAAATTGGCAGGAGTGAGGATAAGAATCCACACACTTGCCGGCATTCCATACATGGTAGCAGAAGGGGGTAAAAGAGGGCTTTTGGAAAATATGGAAAAGCTTACCTATTCTTACGCGACACACGTATGGCCAAATTCCAATGGCCTGAAGAATTTTGTTATAGAAAATAAGCTATGTCCTCCGGATAAACTTACGGTGATTGGAAAGGGCTCATCAAATGGAGTGGACCTAAAAAAATTCAATAGAGAAGTATTGAAGGAAAATCACCTGGTTGCTGCTACTATGAGGATTCTTCCTGGAGAAGATGATTTCATTATTCTTTCTGTGGGTAGACTTGTGAAAGATAAAGGAATTCAGGAATTAGTCGATGCTTTTCTTAGCAGCAAAATAGTTGGTAAATCGAAGCTTGTATTACTTGGTAGTTTTGAGCAAGATCTCAATCCACTAGATCCCGAGACCATAAAAATTATAACGGACCATCCTAGAATTGTACAGATTGATTGGACTGATCATGTAGCACATTATCTTGCTTTGGCAGATGTGCTCGTGCATCCTTCTCACCGGGAAGGTTTCCCAAATGTGCTTTTGGAAGCTGGAGCGATGGAATTGCCAATCATTTGTTCGGATATTATTGGAAATACAGATATAATAACCCAACAAAAAACCGGATTGATCTTCCCTGTGAAAAACGTAGAGGTATTAAAAGAAGCAATGGAATTTGCTTATGTGAAGCGTGATAAAATGGCTGAGTTGGCAGCTAATCTATACAGGGAAATTATAGAAAATTACGATCGGGAAAAGATCCAGAGAGAGATTTTAGCTCAATACCAATTGATCCTTTCCGGATCAGATAGAGAGGAATAACTTATATTTGGTCAACAGAAAAACTGAATTTTTAACTTTGAAGCCGAACATGACTAGTGCGTCATTAATTGTTAAACTTGAGAGAATTCTTCTGATGGCTCTTAGATATCATGTACGCGACAAGGTCTGTATAAAAAATGAAAAATAGATGAAGTACCTAGTTACCGGAACTGCCGGATTTATTGGATTTCACGTTGCCCAAAAACTCTTGGAAAGAGGGGATGAGGTTGTGGGTTTGGATGTTATCAATGATTATTACGATGTCAATCTTAAATATGCACGATTATCCCATATGGGAATCAATCGTGATGAGGTACAGAAAGGTAAAGTCGTCCAATCGGGTAGTTTTAGTGGATATAGGTTTATTCAGCTGGATCTTTCGGTTAAAGATCCATTAATTGATCTTTTTTCACAAGAAAAATTCGATGTGGTGATTCATCTGGCTGCACAGGCTGGTGTTCGCTATTCTCTAACAAACCCTGAAGTTTACATCGACAGTAACATTGTGGCTTTCCTTAACATTCTGGAATGTTGCCGCTTTCATCCCGTAAAGCATTTGGTATATGCTTCTTCCAGCTCTGTATATGGATCAAATGAAAAGATGCCATTTTCCACATCAGATTCCGTGGATCACCCGGTCAGCCTGTACGCGGCTTCGAAAAAGTCAAATGAATTAATGGCTCATACCTACAGTCATCTTTTCAATATTCCTACTACGGGATTAAGATTTTTTACAGTTTATGGTCCGTGGGGAAGACCAGATATGGCATTGTTTCTGTTTACAGAAGCAATCTTAAAAGGCGAGCCGATTGATGTTTTTAATTACGGAAATATGAAACGTGACTTCACTTATATTGATGATATAGTGATGGGAGTGATAAAAGTAGCAGATAGACCAGCAAGCCCTAATGCTGATTTCGATGCTCAAAACCCCGATCCCGGAAGTTCCAATTCGCCGTACAAAGTATATAATATAGGAAATTCTTCTCCTGTTTTATTGATGGATTACATTCATGCTGTGGAGAAAGGTTTGGGCAAGGAAGCTAAAATGAATATGCTTCCATTGCAACCGGGAGATGTAATGGCTTCACATGCCGATGTTTCAGATTTGGTGAGGGACACCGGCTATAGACCTGATACATCCATAGAGCAAGGAGTAAAATCATTCACCGAGTGGTATTTAGAATATTATAAGAAATAAGATGGATAAATCAATTTTGATTACAGGTGGAGCCGGATTTATCGGTAGCCATGTTATAAAACTTTTCGTAGAAAAGTATCCTGAGTATAAGATAGTCAATTTAGATGCATTGACTTACGCAGGAAATCTAGAAAATCTCAAAGCAGTAGAAGGAGCTTCTAATTATATTTTTGAGAAGGCTGATATTCAAGACGCTGATGCTCTCACGGCTATTTTTGAAAAACATAATATCACAGACGTTATTCACTTGGCAGCAGAATCCCATGTGGATAGATCTATCACTGATCCACTGGCTTTTGTAAAAACCAATGTTTTCGGAACGGTGAATTTGCTAAATGCAGCAAAGGAATTCTGGAACGAGAATCTATCAGAACATCTTTTTTACCATGTGTCAACAGACGAAGTCTATGGCTCATTGCACGATGGGGGGTTCTTCTTGGAAGACACGCCATATGACCCACAATCACCTTACTCTGCATCAAAAGCATCTTCAGACCATTTTGTGCGTGCCTACGCTAATACATACAAAATGAAAACGGTAGTCTCGAACTGTTCTAACAATTACGGGCCAAATCATTTTCCGGAGAAACTGATTCCGCTTTGCATTCATAATATAAAAAACAATAAACCTCTTCCGGTTTATGGAAAGGGTGAGAATATCCGCGACTGGCTTTTTGTTAAAGACCACGCCAGAGCGATTGATACAGTTTTTCATAAAGGAAAAGAAGGTGAAACCTATAACATAGGCGGATTCAATGAGTGGAAAAACATCGATATCGTAAAGCTTCTTTGTGCTAAAATGGATGAAAAACTTGGTAGAACTCCTGGGACTTCCGAGAAGTTGATCACTTATGTAAAAGACCGCGCAGGTCATGACTTGCGCTATGCGATCGATGCTACCAAAATACAAAAAGAACTGGGCTGGGAGCCAAGTCTACAATTTGAAGAGGGAATAGAAATCACAATCGATTGGTATCTTAAAAATCAAGATTGGCTTGATGGTGTGACTTCTGGGGCATATCAGGAATATTATACTAAGCACTACGATAATTAAAATACCTATATAATAACATGGCACTGGACTTACTTACAGTGCCATTGTTTTTTACGGGTGGTTTGGGCTGATTTGCCATTTTGGTTTTCTTTGTAAAAACTTAATTACTATGCATATTAACTTGGTAAAGCCTTTTTACGGGCTTTTTCTTTTGATGGCTCTTAGTAGCGCCGCGATAGCTCAGACAGGCAGATTTCAGCAGGCTGCTAATTATCAAATGGACGTCGAGATGGACGTCAACACAAATCAATACACAGGAAATCAAGTATTGATTTACACAAACAATTCTCCGGATACGCTAGACAGGGTGTTCTATCACTTGTATTACAACGCCTTCCAGCCAGGAAGTATGATGGATGAGAGATCCAGAAGTATAGCTGACCCTGATCGAAGAGTTGGGGACCGGATTAGCAAATTGAAGCCTGATGAAATCGGTTACTTGAGAGTTAGTAGCCTGAAGATGAATGGTAAAGATTTAAAATACAGTGAAGTAGGTACTATTCTGGAGGTAGAACTTGCTGAACCGATATTGCCAAACTCCGAAGCTAAATTTGAAATGTCTTTTTCCGGACAAGTTCCAATTCAGATCAGAAGATCAGGACGAGATAGCGGAGAAGGTGTCAGATATTCCATGTCTCAGTGGTATCCTAAAATGTCCGAGTATGATGAACAAGGTTGGCATGCCAATCCATATATTGGAAGGGAGTTTTATGGTATTTGGGGTGATTTTGATGTGAAGATTACCATCGACAAAACTTATGTTCTTGGCGGAACTGGCTATTTGCAAAACCCGAATGAAATCGGCCATGGCTATGAGGACGAAGAAGCTAAAGTAACTCAGCCAAAAGGAGATAAGCTTACCTGGCATTTCAAAGCTCCAAAAGTTCACGATTTTATGTGGGCCGCAGATCCTAAGTATCGTCATGATAAAGTAGAAATGTCAAATGGTATTACTGTACACCATTTATATATTCCATCTCCCGATGTCATTGAAAACTGGGAAAAGCTAAAGGAATATACTCCTAAAGCGATTGAGTTTATGTCTAAGCATTTTGGTCAATACCCATATAAGCAATTCTCTGTCATTCAAGGAGGAGATGGAGGTATGGAATACCCAATGTCAACTTTGGTAACTGGGGGACGTAACTTAAACGGTCTTGTAGGAGTAATGGCTCATGAGCTAGCTCACAGCTGGTTCCAGGGGGTCTTAGCAACAAATGAAGCTCTTTACCCATGGATGGATGAAGGATTTACCAGCTATGCTTCCTCCCTTGCGATGTCAGAAATTTTCAGACCTAGTGAAGACCCTTTGAAAGGTTCCTATTCAGGATACTATAGATTAGTTTCTTCTAAGTTGGAGGAGCCTATGAGTACCCATTCAGATCATTACCATACAAATTCTGCCTACAGCTCTGCGGCTTACTCAAAAGGAGCAGTTTTCTTAGCCCAGTTGGGATATGTTATAGGAGATGAGGTTCGAGACCGAGGTATGCTGAGCTACTGGAACACCTGGGGTTTCAAACATCCAAATGTTAATGACTTTATCCGTGTGATGGAAAAGGAAAGTGGCTTGGAACTGGATTGGTATAAAGAATACTTCGTTTTCACCACCAAAACAATTGATTACGGAATCAAGGATGTTAAGGCAGATGGAGAAGGCACAGCAATTACACTAGAGCGCATAGGCTTGATGCCAATGCCAGTAGATTTAGTGATTACATATAAAGATGGAACTTCTGAAATGGTATATTTGCCTCTAGAGATAATGAGGGGAGAAAAAGCTCCGGAAACAAATGAACCAAACCGCATAATTTCTGAAGACTGGCCTTGGACAAATCTGACGAAGACAATTCGCCTCAACAAAAAATCTGATACAATCAAATCAATCGAGATTGATCCTAGTAAAAGACTAGCTGATATAAATCAGGAAAATAATAAAGTGGAGTATTAAGCTCCACTTGTAATCTTAGGTACATAAAAAAAGGTGACTGATCAGTCACCTTTTTTGTTGCTGGAATTATCCTGCATTTTTCTTGTCCTGAACTTCCTTGCGAATGTCCTGAGCCATGTTTTTCAAGTCTTGCATTCCTTTTCTTACTCGTGTACCAGCTGCCTGATTACCTTTTTCGTAGAACTTTTCAAAATCGTCTTTAAGAGAATTAACGAGTTCGCTTACTTCACTAAATTTGCTCATAGTAAAAGTGTTTTTTTTAGTTGTTGATAAGTTTATTGTAATTCAATATAGCCCAAATACTTGCTAATTCAATCCTGAGGGCATTTTTTTTGAATTTTTTTACTCACCAAACGAAATTGCTAATTCAGAATTCTTATAGAATCCACTGGTCAGTTTTTCTTTTATTGCAGCAAATGCAGTAATGGTTTCTTCCACATCTTCGATGGTGTGCACAGCCGTAGGAATTAATCTCAAGATAATCATTCCTTTAGGTACTACTGGGTAGATAACTACAGAACAGAAGATGCCATAATTTTCTCTTAAATCTTTGGTCAGTGCCGCTGCTTCGCCTACAGTTCCATTAAGTACTACTGGGGTGACAGGGGAGTTGGATTTTCCTGTGCTAAACCCGTTGTCATGAAGTCCTTTGCGCAGAGCTTCCACGATTTTCCAGAGATTATCTTTTAGTTCAGGCTGATTTTTCAGCAGCTCAAGACGCTTCAAGGCACCAGCTACCAACAACATTGGAAGTGATTTAGCAAAGATCTGAGAACGCATGTTATATCTCAAATACAGGATTACCTCTGGATCTCCCGCGATGAACGCTCCGATGCTTGCCATAGACTTCGCAAAAGTTGAGAAGTAAAGATCCACTTCATCCTGTACACCTTGCTCTTCGTCTGTACCTGCACCTGTTTTTCCCAAAGTACCGAAACCATGTGCATCGTCAATAAGTAGTCTGAAGTCAAACTTCTTCTTCAATGCAACGATTTCTTTTAATTTACCTTGATCACCAGTCATACCGAATACACCTTCTGTAATCACAAGTATTCCGCCGCCGGTTTCATGGGCAAGTTTGGTTGCTCTCTCAAGTTGCTTTTCGCAGTTTTCTATGTCATTATGAGGGAAAACATAGCGCTTACCCAAGTGCATTCTCAATGCATCAATGATACAAGCATGGCATTCGGAATCATAGACAACTACATCTTTTCTATCAAGGAGTGAATCGATGACAGACATAATTCCTTGGTAACCGTAATTCAATAAATAGGCTTTCTTTTTATTGACAAAGGCTGCTAATTCATCCTCTAGCTGTTCGTGTAGGCTGGTCTGCCCTGACATCATACGTGCACCCATAGGATAGGCGGCGCCATATTGGGCAGCAGCATCAGCATCAGCTTTACGTACTTCAGGATGATTTGCTAGGCCTAGGTAATTATTCAAACTCCAGGTTAGAACATCCTTCCCCTGAAATTTCATTCTTGGAGCAATTTCCCCTTCTAATTTTGGAAAGGAGAAATAGCCGTCTGCAAACTCGGAGTGTTTGCCCAAAGGGCCCATGTTCATTTTTAATTTTGCAAATAGATCCAAAGCTTTTCGAATTTAAGTGATATTGGATTTAATGATCTGTTCATTAAAATCCGACAAAAATAAAACTTAAATGCCTGCCAAGCAAAAAACGACGCTGAAACAAACGATTCTTAACAAAGCTCAGAATATTTTCTTTATTTAGCCAAAACCCAAAATTTTAGCTTTTAATACCAACTATAATGTCGAAAATCAATAAAATACTAGTTGCGAATAGGGGAGAGATTAGCTTACGTATCATGCGGACAGCCAAGGAAATGGGCATTGCCACAGTAGCAGTTTATAGTGAGGCAGATAGACTTTCGCCACATGTACTTTTCGCTGATGAAGCAGTTTGCCTAGGACCTCCAGCATCATCAAAGTCATACTTATTGGGGGATAAAATCATTGCTGTGTGTAAGGAACTGGGAGTGGATGCAATACATCCAGGATATGGGTTTCTTTCGGAAAATGCGGATTTTGCAAGAAAAGTAAAGTCTGCTGACCTGATATTTATCGGACCAGCTCCTGATTCGATTGAGGTGATGGGGTCTAAACTTGCCGCTAAACAGGCAGTGTCAAAATATGATATTCCGTTAGTTCCAGGTACCGAAGAGGCTATTTCTGATATCCCGATGGCAAAAGAAAGAGCCGCTGAAATTGGTTATCCGATTTTAATCAAGGCTAGTGCCGGAGGTGGTGGAAAAGGGATGCGAATAGTGGAGAATGAATCTGAATTTGAAGAACAAATGCAGCGCGCTGTCAGTGAGGCCCAATCTTCTTTTGGTGATAGTGCTGTGTTTATAGAAAAGTACATCTGCTCTCCGAGGCATATTGAGATTCAAGTACTGGGCGATCAGCAGGGAAATATCGTTTACTTGTTTGAGCGGGAATGTTCCATTCAACGAAGACATCAGAAAGTAATTGAAGAAGCCCCATCTGCA
>TARA_R110002012_G_scaffold115909_4_pt1 | contig 28096 bp, 22 predicted proteins | sample TARA_R110002012 | Tara Oceans TARA_R110002012 (sample SAMEA4396515) | marine metagenome | biome: Westerlies Biome; feature: [DCM] deep chlorophyll maximum layer (ENVO:01000326); material: water (ENVO:00002006), including particulate matter (ENVO:01000060) such as... | depth 40 m | reverse complement strand
GTAGAGCACGACCTTGCCAAGGTCGGGGTCGCGAGTTCGAATCTCGTCTCCCGCTCAAAAAGCCCTTGATTCAAGGGCTTTCTTGTTTCACGGCGTTCGTATTGGTAATTATCAATTGAATGCAGGAAAGTCAAAATCTATGTTTTAGAACATAGATTAAGCCGGGATGGTGGAATAGGTAGACACGCAAGACTTAAAATCTTGTGAGAGCAATCTCGTGCGGGTTCGATTCCCGCTCCTGGTACAGCTGATAATCAGCGATTTAGAGCTTCCTCAAAAGGGAAGCTCTTTCTTTTTAAAATCACGGGTACAACATAGGTACAACAAATTTTTACTCACTTTTTCCATCCTAAAAAACTTTAAAATAATCGCGGAATTTTTCGTAAAAAAATTTCTTCTTTTTGAACAAAATATTATTTTGCTTGAAGCTTCTTCCTGAAGCTATGTTGTATCACCAAAAATCCTTATTCTATGAATGTCATATGTCTGCATGAGGAGGCTTTCTATGCCCTGATTGATACGGTGGTCAAGCGGATCAAAGAGACGCATGGCATCAAGGAAGATAAATGGATCACAACCGATGAGGCTATGCGTAAGCTTGGTATTACCAGTAAGACCACACTGCAAAAATGGCGGGATGAAGGACGCATTCGTTTCACCCAACCGGAGAAACGGATCATCCTTTACGATAATGACTCGATCAAAGAGTTCTTGGAGAAAAATGCAAAAGATACATTCTAGTCTTAACCATTAAATCAAAAGAGTATGAGTGACTCAGCTTTAACGAAGGAAGAAGAAGAAAAATACGCCAGAGGCTATAATGCTTTTAGTTTTATAAAACAGTATGAACCTGATTTGGTCAAAGAGCTTGATTCTATCAAGGCGGATGGGGCGTATTTTGATGGGTTACGTCAAGGACGTACCGATGACCGTGTCAATGAGTTCTATGAGAACAAACTCCCCGATTGGATGGAAGGCGTCGATCCTATAAGAGATCAATTTGATGACAATGAAAAGGACATTACAAAAGATCCATCAAAAGAAGATGTTGATCCTAAAAAAGACCAATTTAATGATAATGGAAAAGATATTACAGGCGGTCCATCACAAGAAAGAGACTCTTATGATGGCCCTGAATTAGATCGATAAAAACGACTGCTAAAATATCGTCCTAGAACGGCCTTTATTAGAAAAAGTTAGGAAGATTTACTCAAGAAAAAATTATTAAATTTTATTTGAAAATCTTTTGGGATTTAATCGAATAAGTTTTATAATCGTTAAACCAAACTAAATAAGAGAAAAAAACCATTTTTTAATGTAGGGAAGACAAAAAAATCCCGACCCTTCAGCGAAAGTCAATCCGCTATAAGTATTGATAATATAAACCAGATTACTCTTCTTAAAAACTTCAAAAAGGGAAGAGAACCATTGTAGCAAAACATACTCCGCTACCGCTTTCGGTTAGAGGGAAAGATGGACTGTTCAGCCCGTTTTTCACCTTTTAATGCACGCTCGTTCAATACAATCCACTTTAAATGATTCAAACCATGGATACATATGCCCACGGCAAATCCTTCTTGGATATACCCGTATTCCACTTCCCCACACCCGAAGGCCAAAGTGCCTTTACTATTCGGCACGCTGTTGAAGGCATTCAAATTGTCGGTGGTATCGGCTCCGGAAAAACATCTGGTTCAGGCCGTTTTCTAGCCCTCAACTATCTCAAACTTGGATTTGGCGGTCTTGTCATGACTGCAAAGCCTGACGAGAAAGATCTTTGGATAGACTATTGCACAAAAGCAGGTCGGCTGGATGACCTGATTATCATTGAGCCAGGCGGTAAATATTGGTTTGACTTCCTGGCCTATGAATCCTCCCAAAACGGCACAGGCAATGCCTTTACCGAAAATGTAGCCGAAGTTCTAAAGGTCGTTATTGAGTCCTCCAAGATCAAAGACCGAGGGGTTTCAAAAGACGATCCCTTCTGGCAGCAGGCTTTGGATATGCTGATATTCAACGTCATTGATCTGTGCTTGATGGCCTATGACAAAGTAACTGTCCAGCTTCTTCACGACATTGTTCAATCGCTACCCAACGCAAAGAAACCTGCCATGGCCTCTCAAAAAGAATGGGATGCCTTTTATATGGAGGATCGTAAAAAATGGATGGAACAGGAGGAAAATAGGCGTGCTCAAACGCCACATTCCCAAGAGTTCAAAGAGCGAAAATATACCCCTTCCAAACAACCGACCCCTTTTGAAAAAGCCATGGTGGAAGCCCATCGGAGATTCAAAGAAAAGGTAGATGCGTATGTGGAGGCCAACCGAGATAATCTGGATACACTCAAGGGCAGTCAGGATTTATCCGACTTCTTGAAAAGTGAGTTTCCTCATATCCGCACATTTCACCATCTCTGGCAGTTTTTCATGGAGTCATTTCGAACACTCAATGAAAAAACCCGCAGCATCATTGAATTCTCATTCACAGGCTTCCTGTTCCGTTTATTACGCGAACCGATTTTCTCTCTCTTCTGCAAAGGGAACTACAATGTGACCCCTGACGATAGCTTGAAGGGTAAAATCATCTTGTTAAACCTGCCCGTCAAATCGCTCCATAAAGTGGGGCGTGATTGCCAAATTCTCTTCAAATACATTTGGCAAAGGGCTATGGAGAAGCGGAATATCAAAGAAAACCCCCGCCCCGTTTTCCTATGGGCGGATGAAGCACAAAACTTCATTCATGAGCATGATCCTGTATATCAGGCAACCGCTCGATCCTCTTGTATTTCGACTGTGTACATCACGCAAAACTTGCCAAACTACTATGCGATGATGGAAAGCGATAATGGTTCTGCACGGGTCAAAAGCTTCTTAGGCACGATGGGCACCAAGATCTTCCATGCCAATGCAGACATCGAAACCAATCAATATGCTTCAGACCTCGTGGGTGAAGCCTATATTGAGAAATACACGGAGACCACTGGTCTTTCCAAAGAATCCCCCAATTTCTCTCAGAACAAATCCATAGAGCTTGAGAAAGTCTTCCGGCCAGAAGATTTTATCCCACTCAAGACGGGATCGCCAAACAATGCCTATATGGTGGAAGGGATAATCCACCGTCAGGGCGATCCTTTGTTTGATGGAAATAACTATATGAAGCTGACTTTTGATCAGAAGTTCACGCCTTCATAGAGACTATCCCCAATAATCAACAGTACAAGAGTTGAACATCCTGACCTGCCTAATTGCGCACGAGAAGGCCACAGGATCGTTACGCCCTGTCTTGACCTAAAGAATATTCAGACAAACCATTTTGCCTGACCATGGAAACGTATGTCCATGTCACACCTCTCTCATGGAGGTGATTAGGATTGGTCTGTCTAACCTTCAGTTCACTTTATCTCAAATCTTTATTCACTTTAAAATCATAGAAACCATGAATATCACTTATTATTCTTCTGTAAAAATGCAGCGTCAATTCCCATTGGAAGAAGCGCTTCTAAAGCTGATTTACAATATCCTCTCAATCCCGAAAATGGCCCTGGAGGTCTTTTCGAGAAAGAGCTTCGGAGAACGGTATTTCAGCCCGTTTATAAGCGTCTTTGGGATCATCATTCTGGCGATTGTGCCGATGATCTTCCCAACGACAGACAGATACCCATTTAGCGTCTGGCAAATGATCGGCGCAAATATGAGCTGGTACCTATACTTGGCAGGATTCACCACCATGTGTGTGTTGCGGTATTTAGAAATCAGGCATGAACCGTCCGTCTTTGACTTTGCCAAGCATAGTCTCTTTGATGGGGAACATCAGGAATGGTTCCAAAAACTTGTCTTAAGCCGATTTGGCAAGCTCACCCCTCGATTGATAGATATCTGGGTAGAGCCAGGATTCTATTTCCTAGTGGGTGTCGTTCTCGTCACCTTCCAATTTGTCTTCATCGGGGTTTTCATTATCCTATGTGCATTGTGCTATATGCTGGCTAATCAGATTTCATACAACCAAGGTGATCATATGATCATGGATTGGATCGACCGTTTGATTGAAGCCGAGCAGTTTGAGCGGTACTTTGTGGATAATCGCCCAACATCGGAAACCAAAGGGTTTAAGATTAACGGTAGGCGACCTGTAGGCAAAAAGATGCAACAAGCTGTGGCGAAGCTGGCAACATCCTCGACTGGTGATTTAAAGGATAAATCGGGTCAGCCTGTAGACTGGGATTGGCTGAAAAAGAATGCCTTTGATGACGAAGGCAATCCCAGCTTGAACTACTTCAATAAGATGTAAGAAAAATTGCCCCTCACCTGAAGGGGGCTCTGCAGAGTAATTAGGGAACAACTAGGGGGGGCTCTGCAGAGCAATTAGGTTTGACAGGTGGGGGGCTCTGCATAGGGGAGATGTCTGATGATTAAGATTGGCTCCGATTGGCACGTTTGCATTTGCAGGTTTGAAAACGGCCTTTCGGAATGCCATATCTCGGTTAAGCTCGATGAATAAGTTTTCAGGATTGCTTTGCAGAGCCTAAATGATAGACCGAATTGTATAGGCATTACTGAGGCTTTATTTGAGAGAAAACCACCAGCACTTACAAGCTCACACATGAGCAAAAAGCAGGAATAATTTATCTGTATTAGGGTTTCTTATCCTGTGCTTATCCAAGTGAAATTTGACCCAAATCATCCATAAAATTAACTACACTCAGCGTCATGATCCGCATGATTTTATCGTCATCTTCCGAAGCTGCCAAATCCTACTTTTCGGAGAGTTTGGCAAAGGCAGATTATTACATCAACGATCAGGAACTCAAAGGCAGTTTTCATGGCAAACTTGCCAACCGTTTAGGCCTATCCCAAGAAGCCACCAAAGATCAGTTTTTCGCCCTATGCGAAAACAAAAATCCGATTACCCAAGAACCACTCACCATGCGCACCTATGAGAACAGGCGCATTGGCTACGACATTAATTTTCATTGTCCGAAGTCGGTTTCGATTATCCATGCTTTTTCCAAAGACACTCATGTCATGGATATTTTTCAGTCAAGCGTAAGAGAGACCATGACTGAAATTGAAAAGGCGTCCGACACCCGCGTCCGTAAGTTCGGTAAAACCCATGACCGACACACAGGCGAACTGGTTTGGACGGAGTTTATCCACCAAACGGCACGGCCTACAGAAAATCATGCACCCGACCCTCACCTTCATGCGCATTGCTTTGTCTTCAATGCCACGTGGGATGATGTTGAAAAGGAATATAAAGCTGGTCAGTTCGGTAATATCAAACGGGATATGCCGTTTTATCAAGCGCGATTTCATAAAGTGCTATCCGATAAATTGATGGATGCCGGATATGAGATCAGACGCACCAAATCCTCTTTTGAGATTGTGGGTGTGCCACAACACGCCATTGATCAGTTTTCCAAGCGTACAAATGAGATCGGGCAGATTGCCCAGGAAAAAGGTATCACGGATGCTAAAGAGCTAGATAAGCTTGGAGCCATGACCCGAGGCAAAAAAGCCTCCGGTATGTCCATGGCAGAATTGCGGGACAACTGGCGCGCCCAAATCAAAGAAAGTGAAGCGGCACTCGAGCCAGACTTGGATACAAATCCTCAAATCCGTCATACCGATCCCGATAAACTGAAGGAGAAAGAACACCGATTAACGGCAGAGGTAAGCGTTAATCACGCCATTAACCATGGCTTTGAACGGGCATCGGTGATGCCGACTTCCCGTATTCTAGCAGAAAGCTACCGTCATGCCATTGGAGACAATCGCACATCTATTGGTGATATTAATTTTGCCTTGAAGGACAAAAAAAGCTTGATCCATCTTAAGGAAGCTGGCCGAGACATGGTTACAACGCATTTCGTAATCGAGGAAGAGCGAGAAATGGTTTATTTGGCCAAGGAAGGCCTTGGCAACGCTGCACCCCTCTACTCCTTCCCGCCTCAAATCAAAGGGCTCCAGGGCAAGCAAAAGGCCGCTGTGGCGGATATTTTGACCAATGGGAACCGTGTCTCCATTATTCGAGGGGCAGCAGGATCAGGAAAGACCTATTTGCTCAAAGAAGCTGTGGCCAAGATTGAGGCAAAAGGCAAACAAGTGACCTTGATTGCTCCGACCGCCCAAGCGTCCCGTGGAGTGTTACGCGAAGATGGATTCCAAAAGGCGGAAACCGTGGCCAAGTTCCTGAATGACCCCAAAATGAAGCAGGAGATCAAAGACCAAGTGCTTTGGGTGGATGAAGCCGGACTTTTGGGGACAAAGGATATGGTCAGCCTGCTAAGGGTCACACGTGAACAAAACGCCCGTTTGGTTCTCATGGGTGACACTCGTCAGCACGCAAGTGTTGTTAGAGGAGATGCTTTGCGCATCCTTAATACGGTTGGCGGTATTCAAACGTCTGAAGTAAGCCAAATCAGAAGACAAGAAAATATCCATTACCGAGAAGCGATCCAAGATTTAGCGAATGGGTCTATTCGGTCTGGCTTCAATCGTCTGGATCAAATTGGGTTTATCAAGGAGGTTGATCCTCTCAACCCCAATAAGGAACTGGTGGAGGACTATGTTAATGCCGTAAAGGGCAAGAAATCAGCTTTAGTGATTTCACCGACCCATGCCCAAGGGGAAAAAGTCACCGATGATATTCGCAAGTCCTTAAAGGATCATCGCTTGGTGTCCAAGCGTGAAAAGAAACTGGAACGCTTGGAAAACACGAATTTGACAGAAAGCCAAAAACAGGATCAGCGGAATTTCCGCAAAGGTCAGGTCATTCAGTTTAATCAGAATGTCGGACGGTGTTTAAGAGGCTCGATGTGGACGATTGATGAAACCAAAGACGGCTCCTTGTATTTGAAAAATAAGAATGGAAACAAGGCGCCTATCCCATTTAAGAACGGGAACCATTTTGATGTTTTTGAGAAAAGACCGTTTTCGTTATCGAAAGGTGATCAAATCATTGTCACCCGAAACGCTGTTGATCAATATCAACATCGTATGAGTAATGGCGATTTTTACAAAGTCGATGGTTTTACCAAAGACAAGAAAATCGTTCTTGTAAATCCAAAAAGCAATCATTCCTATACAGTGGATCAGGACTTTGGACATCTCAAGCATGGGTATGTTCTCACCTCTCATGCATCACAAGGCAAAACAGTCGATGAGGTGTTTATCTCTCAGCCTGCTGCAACCTTTCCGGCTACAGATGCCAAACAATTTTATGTTTCTGCATCCAGGGGCAGGAAAGCTGCTCATATTTACACGGATGATAGGGAAGAGCTTTTGAAGCATGCAAGTGACATAGGTGACCGTAAATCTGCTCTAGAACTTGCCCGAGAAAATGGTATTTCAAGTGATCATGCCTTCAACAAAACAATGGAGATAATTAAAGAAAAATCGAAAGGGATAAATCAACATAAGGAAAAAGAAAAGCAACTAGACCATCTATCCTATGAGCCAGAGCGATGATTTCTTTGATAGTATGTTTGGCAGATCAGAAGGTCAATCATATGAGCCCAAAGAAGAGGAAAAAGACAAATTTGAAGCGATCCGCTATTATCAGAAAGGAGAATTTTCGCTGTACATCAGCTTTGTAGACCTAAAGCAGAAACGAAGTTTTTTTAACTACAGTCGAATGCTTTCAGCGGAATATGATCCTACAGTACAAAGGATCAAATTGAATTTCTCAGAAAATTTGATTGAACTGGAAGGAATACACCTAGAAAAATTATACTACCAGCTCATGGAAAATCAGGTCAAAGAAATTGTTCAACAGGATAAACGATACATTGAAATCAGAAATAGCATTCCTACTGTTTTTGAATTGAAAATAACCTAATTAAAATTTTTCAATTAGACTTATATCTTTTTGATCTCATTTCAAAGGCAGTTTCACCACCTTCCATAACATCACATATTTCTTTCTTAATTGCTGCTTGTTCAACGGTTCCTGAATGCAAGACTTTTAACGTATTGCTTTCTGTATCCATAGAAACAATAAATTCAGCATCACCATTTACAGGAACATTCGCATTGTGAGTTACCACAATTAATTGTCTTCTTTCTTTTGCTTGCTTAAGTCTATCTACGATCAACTCATAAACCAATCTGTTATCCAAGTCATCTTCAGGTTGATCAAGAATTAGAGGTAACCTTCCGTATGACAAAATGAAGGTTAAGATTGCAGTTGTTTTTTGTCCCGCAGATGCAGTTGATAATGACCTAAAGGTAGAAGTGGCGGTTGGTTTATATTGAATCTCGATCTCATCTTCGGGCAACATCAATTCTATTTCGTCAATTTGAGCATCATTCAACGTTCTAACTAGATTTACAAAAAATCCTGAAACGATAGAACCGACATCTTTATTCTCTTTTATCTTTAAAAAAATACTTCTTAAATCCTTTATTTTATTTTCTACATTTCCATTGAAACAAAGCTCCACTAGAGCATCTACATCAGATTGAAATGAGGTGTTTTCTCTTTGCAAAATTGTTCTTAATCGAGCCTCAAAGTCCACTTTATTTCTGAATGGCTTGATATTAACCTTTACTTTGTCACCAACCAAAACCCCTTTAACAAATTTTTGTCTTAGATCTGTAATTTCCTTACTTAAGCGGAGATATTCATCTCGCAGTCTTTCTCTTTCTTTTTTATCGAATTTTCGTGTCTCATTTTTAGCAATTATATTTTCAAGTTCTATTTCTAGCTCTGATTTTTCCATTGAAAATCTTTCAAAACTTGAAATTGAATCGATACCATCTTTTTCAAGTTCTTCTCGTTTTTGGAAAAATTCTTCTGAGGTCCTTGTCAAATCTTTTTTCCATTGAGATGTATTAATTGATTTCTCAAAACCAGAATTAATTTGAACTACTTCTTCTTTTAACTTTTCTAACGATTTTTTTATATTTTCAAATTCTGCTATTACAATTTTAGAGGCGGACTTCAATTCTACCTCATGCGTTTGATTAAAAATTGTAGTATCGAAATCTTCAATTTTAATATTTTGTGCTAATTGATCTATTTGATTTTTCCTATCCTCGATTTCAGAGCGAAATGCGTTTATCAAGTGGTCTTGATTTGTATATGTTTCTTTTGCTTTTAATAAACTGGCAATTCCACTTTGCTGAAGTTTTTTAATGTTTGCTTCTAGATCCTTAATCCGTGTTTCAATTTTACCTTTTCCTGCTATTACTACATCTGCCGTTCTAATTGCTGCAGATTTTTCTAAAAATAATTTTTTTATATGTTCTCTATCTATTTTTATTTTCTCAAGCCCTTCAATAGCTCTATCAATTCGTTCTCTTAATGCATTAGGCTCTTGTGCAATTTCATAAATCTGCTTCTGAGAATAGTGTTCAAATTCAAAAAAATCTATATATCCCTCATCTTTTATATCTTCCCAAATCCCTTCCTCATTTCTTTTCTGAATATTGATTGTTTGAGCTTTTGAATCAGTAATATTGGAAGCAATTATCTTATGAGGAACTTCATTTCTTATGAACTCAATTTCAATTATAGATTCATCTGTTAAGACACCTTTTTTTTGCCTGCCAGATACTTTCTTGTAAAATTCATTATGATCTTCAAGAATTTCTTTTAATTCATTTAAATCGCTCGTCTTATTAAATACTCCACGAATAAATCTTAAAATACTCGATTTTCCACTACCTCTGCCTCCTATTAAAGTATTTAGCTGTGGATTAAAATCAATTATTAGAGGTATTTTTTCCTCTGTAATAGTAGTATTTAATATAGAAATTGATTTAATCCAAAGATTTGGCTTTGTATATGGAGTATCATTTGAGTCAAAATCATTCTTGATACGATAATCAGGTAAAAGAAATGCTTGCCTTAACCCTTCCAAAGAAGGGCATTCATCCATTTTTATCCAAGTAAAACGTCTACCAATACCCCAAAGACCGTGTTTTGGGTTTTTTGGCTCATGTGGATTATCAGAGAATGTTAGAATTGCTAATTGATTTTCTAAAGCATATTTCACTGGAGTAAACCACGCCTTTAAGAATGAATCATCAATTTGAGGATTAGGATTGTTATAATAGTTGTTTAAAAAGGACTTTAGATCTGTATTTCCCGAAGTTTGGAGCGAAGTGTCCAAAAATTCTTTATGAACAACTTGTACGGCGTTTATATCGTCTCGCGAGTAGAATTTTTCTAAATTTTGGGCGCTTAATGTATTTAGTCCTGCATATTCGTCAATGTGAGCAGGTATAATCAAAGCACCGCTTCTAGCAGTAGCTATATCAGCAATTTCAAAAACGGATTTAGTTGTTGTTGCATCTTGTTGACCGTATTGGGTATATTCAATATCACATTTACTCAAAAAGCTTTTCACATCTTCTTCACCTTTTGATGGGTCAAATAGAATTAGGAGGTGTATTTTTGATGTATCACAAGTTATTTCAACTCCTGGAAAAACCACCAATTTCGTTCCACGGGCAGCATCTTGAATTGATGAAATTCCTAATGATGAGTTGTGGTCTGTAACTGCTACACAATCTAAGCCTTGTTCGATGGCTCTATCTACCCACTGTTTAGCAGTTACGGTTTTATCCAGAAAACATAAGCTTGAAGTAGTATGTAAATGCAAATCACATTTATACCATCGGGCTCCTTTGAACAATATATCGTTTTGCATTTACAAATTATTCTTTCTTTTAATTTTGTAATTATTGCCAATTTTCTTGATTTTGTCACTATCTAATTGAAAGTAAACGCTCCAGCCCACCTTTAATGGGCTGGAGCCTAGCCGTTATTCTGGCCGTAATTCCTTCAAGAAGCGGACAGCTTTTGTTGCCTGATTTGCGGCAGGAATAATCAAGCCTTTATCGCTTTTCAAAGCTTCTAGCCAAGAAGCAATATAAGCAGCATGGTTTGCTTTTTCTAGGGTATTAATCCCAAACTCTGCACAAAGGAACGCAGCACCTAATTCAGCGACTAATTCTTCTTTGGCGTAAAGCTCTTGCTTATTGGCTTTGAAATCGGATTTTGCTTTGAATCTATCCAATCGGCTATCGGCTCCTGACCAGTGGATCAGCTCATGCATGAGAACGGAATAATATCCTTCTGTGGCAGAACATGCTGGCGTATCCATAAAACTCAAGAGATACGGCATTTGGATAAAATCTTCTTTCGGGCTGAAGAAAGCCTGCTCCCCTCCATGTCTGATGATGGCTTTTGTATTTTCTACAAAAGCATCAACTGCATGGATGCGTGTTACGAGTGGTTCCTTTTCTTCAACTTGATCAGAACTTTTAAAATCCTCCCAGTTATAGCTCTCTAATTGGCAGCGGTTGAACACGTGGTAAGTTTTAAGAAAAGGGATTTTTTGCAATTCATCGTGTCCCTCAACTTCTTTTTCCAAAAAGTCATAGTAAACAACCATGGTTCCTTTTTCGCCTTTGCGAATGAGCTCTTTGTTTTCTGACCATTGCTTGAAAGTTGCCCATTCTGGCGATGCAAATTGCTTTTCGTGTGAGGTACACCACAAGAGCAAATTGTTGATCCCGTTATAGTGGTTTTTGGAAACGGTATTGTATGGAAGCTCCAATGTTGCCCCCTGACCTTTCCAAGGCTTGTACCAAGGGATATTACCTTTTTCCAATTGGCTGATAATGCGATCTGTGACAACTTGGTGAATATCTTGGCGGGATTTTGTTTGAGTGATTGTTTGAGACATGGTGTTGTTCCTTTTCTCGAGTGGTTGACGGTTACAGGTGATGAAAGACCGCAAGAAAAGTGACCAAACCGGCTGTTATTTTGGTGCGCGAGGAAGCCCGAAGGGCGGGGAAAATAATAGTTGGAGACGGGAACGCTTGCGGTACATCTCCTGTCCCAAAACCGTCTGCCTCGTTGAGAAAAGAACATGGAAAACCATTGTCCATCACGCCCTAAATCAATCGCCTGATACCTTCCAAAATCAGAGAGTATTTAGACTTTGGATTTAGGTATTCAGGTCTGTAAATGTGGGAGCTGTTGGCTTCCTGTCCGTTTTCTGGCACCTATAGCCGGATCAGATCCTTTGTGTGGAAGTCAGAGACCTAGCTTTTGCATGTGCCACGCATTGACATCTTTAAAAGGTCGGTAAACCTCATTCATGGGCGTATGAACCATGAGACTGTGTTCTTGCTTGAAAATATGTGTGAGGGCATTTTGAGCTTTACGCCCCGCCTCATCATTATCCATCCACGTGTAGCCAACCGAATAGCCGTATTGGTAGAGGTAAGGCAGGATTTGGGTCATATTACTGACCGAATTGAGGATAATGGTATCGTCTTGGAACGGTCGCCCTTCCAGTTGCGTAATGGCGGAGAGATAATCCATCATCCCTTCAAAAATATGGATGCCAGGCGGCTTTGATTTCCGGCCACGGATGAAGGATATTGTCTTTGCCCCGACTGAGGCTTTGAAGCCTGGCTTTGTCAATTCCAAGCCGCCATTTTCTGTATCCCAAGCAAGAGCCGTGATAAGCCGTCCCGTATTGGTATTAAGGACACAAGCCTGTTTCAAATAATGCTGGCCAAGAGATAACGGAATGCCTCGCTTGTGGAGGTAGTGAATTAATTGCGGCCTTGTGATAGGTGAAACATAATCCAAAGAATAAACAGGCTGTTTTTTGATTTCAGGCTGCTTTTCAAACTTCACAAAGACGACATTGCTGCCAATCAGACGATCCAGCCACTTCAAGGCATCGGATACGGAATTGGCGTGGCCTTGGGATTGTAAGATGGCCTGAGCCAATCGGACGGTATCACCTCCTATGGCTTCGCCAAAATCAAACCATAGGTTTTTTTCATTGTGAACATGGAAGCTTGCGGTTTTCTCAGCACGAAGCGGAGAGAGAAACCAGCTTTCTTGGTTGTAGCTGCGTGTAGGCTTGAGCCCTACTCGATTTAGGATTTCAGAAATAGGAATAGCTTTAGCCTGTTCGATGTTCATCGAAGACTCCTGATAAGATCAAATGTTGAGAAATGAGGTCGCAAGGGCTGAAGCCCTCACGGGGTCAGCTCAATGCTAACTTTGCAAATTCCGCTGCATGAAAGCGTCCAAATCGGATTTGCGGTAACGTACCGCACGACCGACTTTGAGCGGTTTGAGGTCATAGCGTTTTGTGCAATCCCAAACAGCCATGGTATTGGGTGAAATGCCGAGATATTTGGCGGCAGTCTTTCGATCCATCAGCTGGTTTTGTGGATCATCTTGAAAATTGCGTGTCATATAAAAATCCTTTCCGTGCCCATATGAAACCCGTTTCCATTCCGAAACTAGGAATACAATCCTTATATCATAGTAAATCGAAAACTGAAGAGGAATTTCATCCTATATTAAACAAATAGGTTTAGATAAGAAGGGTTAAATGTAGGCTTGAACGCATTCAATCCGCCGTATTATCGAGTTTAGCTTCCCTGCTTTTCAAGAAAATAATGCAAAACGATAGGCTTGAACGCCTCATTTAAATGGATTTATCCTACTGAAAATGAATGTGTATTAGTACCCTTTTACATTCATATTTGCATGAATTTTCAATAAGAATATAGACAAAAAGACATAACGGTGTTATATTTGGTCATTATGGACACCTTAAGAAAATTAAAGCGCCATTTGCGCCGTGGAAGCGTATATCGCCGCTCCGATCTGGAACGATGGTCTAGTTCCGTGGATCGTCATTTAAAACAGCTTCTAACCGAAGGGACTTTGCAAAAAATGTCCCAAGGGGTTTACTATTATCCAAAGGAAACAGTATTCGGAGCGGCTCCACCGGACGAGTCCGCTTTGGTTCGATCCTTCTTGAAGGACGATGAGTTTTTAATCACCTCCCCCAATGCCTACAATGCGCTGGAGGTGGGCACTACTCAGCTGTACAACAAGCGGGTAGTCTATAATCACAAACGCCATGGTGAGTTTGATCTTGGCGGACGGAAGTTCTTTTTCCACATGAAGCCCAAGTTTCCCAAGAACCTCAGCCCTGAGTTTCTATTGGTCGATCTAGTCAATAACTTGGACACTTTGGCAGAGGATAAAGAGATGGTTTTATCAAAGGCAAAAGAAAAAGCTGGAAAGCTGGATCTTGCTAAATTAAAGCGTATTGTTTCAGCCTATGGAAGTTCCAGAACAAAAAAATTATTTATCTCTATCTTTGAAGTATAGAGTTCTTTATTCAGCATAACCTGTTAAAAATTTCCGTAAAAGTAACTTAATTAATCTACATCGCTACTTTTCTTTTTGAACATTAGATAACACTATTGTAACCAAATGTTACTCTATATAAAGTTTTCAAAGTAACGAATTTAAATATACAAAAAATTATAACTAATCACACTTTCAGTTCACTCACTGAGCCAACTACACGATAGTTCACATGGTCTATCACTTCAAAGTGCTTCTCTGCACATGCTATCTTCAATCGTTCGCTATCTCTTAATAAGGTGCGGTCTTTTGCTGCTTTAGGATCTTTGGTTTCAGCTACAAAGTAGATTTTGGTTTCCTCACCGTCCTCTTTTTTAATCAAAGCCCAATCGGGGTTGTAGGGACCAATTGGAGTTTTGACCACAAATGTTCTTGGAAGCTTTACATAGAAAAGTATATCATCCCTGCTTTCGCAATCTTCGGCAAAACTGCGTTCCGGTGAACTGAGTGAATCAATTGCCACATAGTTGTAAAGTGTTTTGGCTTGCTTCTTAACCTCTAATAGATTTTCCAAATACTGCTCAATTTCTGCGGATTCAAACAACTTCATTTCATAGACCTGTCCGGCAATCTTTTCGTATTGGATACCATTGATCTTGATGCGGTCAAATTCATGTTTGATGATGCGTACCACGCTATCCATGAATAATTGAGGGTTGTTGAAGATTTCGCCCAAGCGGTTTGAGTTCAATACGATTTGGGTAATGGTGTCTCGGGTAAGCTCTGTTTTAGATTGGATATAAGCGATAAAATCAGGGATTTCATAATTGGTGTCCTTTACCATTTTCTCCTTTGAGCTTTTCTGCTCCCCACCTAATTCAATCAGCTTGCCCATGGCATCTCTAACGAATTTTGCTACATTCTTTTCACGATAGATTACTGGACGCTCGATAGGTGGCATTGCTTGCAATGCAGCGACACAATATGCAATTAGCTCTTCGGTACTGTAATCAACTTTGTATTCTGTTTTGGCTTTGATTTTCTCCCAAAGCTCAAGGAATAAAGAATCTTCTATCCATTTGTCTTTGAGCCTTACGCTGGTTCTTGCTCTGGCATTTTTGATGCGACCTTCGAACTTCACGCCACAATCTTCTTCTATTTCTTTTTGAAGTGCTTTGGAGAATGAATCATAGGATTCATTTGCAATGACAGTAAGCCTATTGATAGCACGATCAAGATTTCTTGCTCCTGTTTGTTCAACGCATAAGCGGAGACCTCTACCGATTTCCTGTCGCTTCTTTATATCCGACTTGGTTTCATTGAGCGTACAGATTTGAAATACATTGGGATTGTCCCAACCTTCACGCAATGCAGAGTGACTGAAAATAAAGCGGAGCGGCACTTTTTCATCCAATAGCCTTTCCTTATCTCTCATGATTAGGTTGAAGGTATCATCATCAGCTTTGGTAGTTCTCGTTTCTTTGGTGTCTTTATATTTACCTGCTTTATCCTGGCTGAAATATCCATCATGCACATCTTTAGCCTTGAAGCTCATTAAACCCCTGTATGCTGGCATATTCTGCCATTTGGCATAGCTTTCTTCAAACCATTCGGAATATTTTCCTTGTATTGTGTTCCCTGCATCATCATACTCACGATAATTGGCCACACGGTCGATAAAAAATATTGATAAGACCTTGATTCCTTTGCCCTGCAGCTCTTTCTCTTTCTTGAAGTGGTTCTCTACCGTGGCATCTACCATTTCCCTAAGTATCTGGTCGGTAAGACCTCCCACGGCTTGACCCTGATAGACAATTTGACCACTTGAGAACTCAATGAACTGATTGTCGGCATCAAGCTCATTGACTACATAGCCGTCTTTATATATGTCCCAATTTTTGGACAGCTTGTATAGATCATCACCAACCTTTGCGGAAACCTGTTTTTTCTGAACGCCTGTTTTTTCATTAACGAATATTGAAACCTTGGCAGTAACCGATTTCTTGGCCATACGGAAACCATCCACACTGATGAACGCTCCTGAGCTGTCGTTTCTGGCCACTACAGAATCAACTTCAATTTGCTTTACCAAGCCTAAATCATACGCCTTCACCGGGTCGAGCTTGTAGACCAGGTTGTAAAGGTTCTTGTGTGTTGCAGAATACCTCAGCGTAAATAGGGGATTGAGATTGGCAATAGCTCGCTTTCGAATATCGGTTTCCATATTCTGCGGCTCGTCTATAATCACAATCGGATTGGATTTCTGAATGTACTCTATGGGCTTTATGCCTGATTCCCTTACCTGATTGATGACGTTGGCATCTTTGGTGAAGGAATCAATATTGATGACTAAAATTTGAATGGCGTTGCTTTTGGCAAAATTGCCCAAGTCTGTCAAACGACCTGAATCATACACCTTGTAATCCGCAGGTTGGTTTTCGTAGATTTCCTGCAAGTGGTCGAAAGTGATTTGAAGTGATTTGATAACTCCTTCACGGATAGCCACGGAGGGAACTACAATCACAAACTTCTTGAAGCCATACACTTTGTTGAGTTCGTAAATAGAGCGGAGATACACATAGGTTTTGCCCGTTCCGGTTTCCATTTCTATTGAGTAGTTGGGAAACTCGGTTACTACTGATTTACCTTCCAGAACACCTTTTACGGATGCATCTTCATTGTACCAAAGCTTTTCAATGGCGGATGATATTTCCTCTTCTCTTAGCTCATTTTCCGTCTGAACTTTGTTGAGGTTTGTGAGCAATTCTTCCTCACTAAGGGCAAGATTGTTGCCTACACCTGCCTCGGTGAAGGTAATACTACCGCTATTGGTATCAGCCATAGAAAACTCAAAATCTGAATTGCTCAAAGGCTGGCCGTCAAACAGGTCAATGACTGATTGAATGGCTTGAAGCTGGTATTCTTGGTTTTTATCAAACTGTAGTTTCATCTATAACGTCTTTGATAACCTAATTGCTCAATTGCATTAATTACTTGAGGTGCATCAAGAGCGTTATTCAAGTAAACAACACGGTAAGTACTCCTTACTGCAAATGAATCATCATCCCACGGGGTTAAGGTTTCATTAACACCTCTTTCTACCATCATGTCCCATGTTGAGCCTCCGACAAGTGAAAAAGTTACTGTTTCTGAGGTAAGTAAATTATCTTTCTGAGTGTCAAACAATACAGCCAAATAGAGATTTTTTTGTACTTCGCCAGGCTTTATGCTGTTTGAATAAGGGCCAATATTTTTGAAGTTTGCATTGGTATTACATAAAGCAAATCTTACCCCATTCCGAGGAAAAGAAGAACGTACTTCTACACGGTGTCCTTGATTTAATTGAATGTCAATTTGCACCGATGCACTCGTAAATGGGGTTGGAGATGCAATATTATTGAATGTCGAATTTATGTACTGTTCCCAACCAGATTCTGCACACAAGCCCCCAAATGAATCGATTCTTCTTCTTTGAAGGTTCCGTTCGAATTGGGCATTATTTGCTGCTCCAGCACATACGAGACGGGCTAACTGCTCTGATCGTTCAAGAATTGAATTGTATTCAGGAGTGCCACGTATTAAGGAACACTGAATAATGTTAAAGGTACGAGCCGAATATCTTGCGTTTGGCGGTACCTGACAATTTATAGTTACTGGTGTTAGAATCATTTGCTGAGCTTTTTATATTGATTTCAATTCTATCCCATTCTCTTGAAGTTTTAAGATTATGTTCGTTTTAACACAATCCTCACTATTGAAGGAGCTATCAAGACAAATAAATAGGTTTGGCTTAATTGAAACCAACTCTTTAACAACAGCATCTGTTACTTGTCCGAAGCAAAATGAAATATTGGGTTTCTCAAAATAATAGATTGTTGAATTTGCAATCGCTTTAGTATTAACTTTTGAGTTCAGGCTTAAACCATTCTTTATCATTAACTCCCAAAGGAATTTCAATTCCGCAACGTTGTCTTCGTGTGAACTTTTGAACAGTTCTACTTGGGCTTTTAATTCGTCTTCATTTGTAATTTGATCACTTCTCCAAACTTTGAAGTTAGAGTGAGACAGCCTGAAAAATCTAAAGCCTTGAGGTCTCTTTTTCTCGAACTGTAATTGAGACTCATCACTCTTTCCTATTTGCTTAATTACATTTGATAATCTCTTTCTTGTAATTTCTGAGATATACTTAAAGCCAGCTTTGTAGGCTTCAGTATTGGACTCAGTTTTTTCAGGCATTTGAACGAGTATAAATTTCCGATTACCGTTCTTCTCATTGTTTAACTCTATTACTGCTTGGCCTGTAGATCCAGAACCTCCAAAAAAGTCAAGAATTATATCATTATTATCATGTGTGGAGCCAAGATTAATTAGAGTTTTTAGTAATTCTATCGGCTTAGGATTATTGAAAATATTCGCCTTACCCAGAACTTTTGTTAAGGCTTGTTTTCCTTGGCTGTTGCGAGCTTCATTGAGGAAAAGTGAGCGAGGTACTTTTTCCTTTGTTTCACCATCTGAGCTATTAAGATAAAGTTTGTACTCAACAACCCAGCGGTCTTTATCGTCTTTTCTAATAATTACCTTATCTTCTTTTAATGCATCAAGGAAAGAATTTTCTTCCCATTTCCATTCATTGAAAATTTCTGAATCATCTGGGCATTTAATTGAATATTGGAGACCTGGACGAGGATCATCAGGACGCATCCTTAAGAACGACTTGGTCTTGTATGGGCCTAAAGTTGCAAAATGCTTGTCTTTATGTTTGTACTGAGCAACGTCATTTTGTGAAAGAGGCATTCTGAGTTTGTCTATTGAATTAATATTCTTAGCATAACAAAGAATATATTCATGATCAACTGCGAAGTATTTGGAATCATTTCCGCCACCTGCATGTCGTTGCCAGACTATTTCCTGAATGTAGTTTTCTTCCCCGAATACCTCATTCATTAAAAGCCTCAAATTTGTTATTTCATTATCGTCTATATGAACGAAAATGATTCCATCGTCTCTTAGAAGATTCCTTGCCAAAAACATTCTTGGAAGCATCATAGAAAGCCAATTGGAATGAAATTGACCATTTTCTTTCCTATTTGGACGGAACAATCCCTCCTTCATCAAATGCCCTTCTTCGTCTTTATCTCCAACTCTTCGTGAATACTCTTCTTTTGTTTCTGAAAATTTGTCGGGATAAATGAAACTGTCGGAGCCAGTATTGTAAGGAGGATCAACGCAAATTACCTTTACTTTTCCATAGTAGGATTTCTGCAAAACCTTTAAAACTTCTAAGTTTTCGCCTTCAATAAGGATATTTTCTGCATCCTCCCAATTTATCGAATCTGAAATAGAAGGATTTAATGTTGACGTGGTTGGGGTTTGTAGGACTTTGTATGCGTCCGTTTTACCAGCCCAATTCAGTTGATACCTTTCAGAATCGGTATTGATGCTTTCTCCTAAAATCTGCTTGAGTTGCTCAACATTGATTTTATCCTCAGTAAAGGCACCAGGAATGATTTCCTTTAATTTGGAAATGATGTCGTCCGTAAGATTCAAAGATTTGCCGTCCATTGTGTTCATTCCTTAGTGTCTTTAATATTTTATTCTGTTTTAGTTGTGCCTTTACGGAGTTAATTTTTCAATACTGCCTTTCAATACTTTTCCTTCTTCAAATCATTTGTTCCTTGTATCAAAGATATAAATCATAGATTTATATCCTTAGGAACAAATCTTAACAATTGAACTCTGGAAGTATTAAGCAATTTCAATGATATTTCAGCAGGTTTCTCTTAATTAATCAAACTTAACATCTATGGATTTCTCAATCGAATCACAAATAGGATCAAAGGTTGCGTGGTGAGCGAAGGCTTAGCCAAACATCACACTCATAGCTTTTTCGATGGAATCCCTTACGGGATCAAGGTTTAGTCGGGCATAAACCTGCGTGGAAAGTGGGGATTTATGGCCCAAACTCTTCCCTATGATCTGCAAGCTCGCTCCGGTAATCGCTTGGTAGCTTCCAAAGGTTCGGCGGATATCGTGTAAGTACAAGTCCGTCAAACCGACAGGTAAGGTAATATTTTGCTTTTTAGCTTTTCTTTGAATTTTTTTAAATTCATCTTCTGTATGCTTATAGCTCAAAGATATTAAACTTTCCTTAGATAACATTTCAGAATACATTGCGTCATCTTTCCACATTTGCATGGTAGCCAGTTGTAGAAGCTTTTTCCAAGGACGCTTGAAATTAGTCAATGGCTGATCTGGGAAATCATCACTTGGAAATACCCAAGGGCTTTGGCTTTGTGATTTCCGTGTTTGAAGAATTTCCATTGCCTTACCAATCAGGGGTACTTTTTGGGATTCGCCGTTTTTGGTCATTGGGATAGTCCAGACTTTCATTTCCCAATTGATCTCCTCCCATCGCATGTGGAGGGTATTTGTCCTTCTTGCACCCGTTAATAGAAGCATCCAGAAATAGTCTTTGACCGTTTGGTTATGCTCCGCTTCCAGAGCCTTCAGAAGATAGGGCATCTCATTTGGCAGTACAAAGCGTTCCCGTGATTTCTCCTTGTACTTTTTGATACCCAAGGCAGGATTGATCCCTTCATAGCCCCATTCGATTGCTTTATTGAAGATGTGCCTGATACGCTCTAGCAATCTATTGGCTTGGTAAAGGCCATTTTCATCATGCACTTTCTCAATCAGTCTTTGGACTTCTGATTTACGAATGGTGCTGATTTTTTTCTTGAACCAATGAGACAGGAATTTGTGCACCTCTCTTTCATCGTATTTCCAAGACTTCTTGTGTTTTTTACTGTATCGCTCCATGTACTCTTCAAAGAGCTTTTCAAACGTATATTCGTTTTTCGATGAGCGAAGCTCATCTTGAGGGTTTTTACCAACAGCAATGTCTGCAAGCCTCAAAAATGCCTGTTTTCGTGCTACCTCGACACTCATATCTGGGAATATACCAAGGAATATACGTTCAGGCTTTCCCATGACCTTTTTGTAGAGATAAAACGATTTTGTTCCGCTTTTTCTTACATCCAAAATCAACCCTTTTACCTGATTATCTCGATAGTAAACCCTTCTTTTAGAGCTCGTAGACGGTTCAATATTTTGAAGTGCTGTTTTGGTAAAATTAAAGGTCGTTGTATCCATTTTGCGGCCCTCAGGTTCGTGATATGACAATATTCTGGTGCTACCCTGGTGCTACCTTGGGGAGTAAAAACCGTTAAATTGAGTTATATCACAGGCACCCAAAAATGCAAGTCAAGTCATTGATTTTATAATGAATAGTTACGAATAATAAGCTCCATCAAATTCAGTATATATGTCCAAAAAGTCGGCTCATAACCTGAAGGCCGCAGGTTCAAATCCTGCCCCCGCAACCAATAAATCAAGAACTTAATTAGACTTTCAAAACGACTGAAAATGCTGGTGCTACCCTGGTGCTACCGCCACCGTTAATAAATAATCGTTAATCTGCTCCCAAAAGAAAATTTTTTAACAGTTATTATTTCTTATTTACTGCCCTTTTCTACCCGACTCATCTGCCCAAATTGGTCAAAGAATACTGTATAACCACTCCTCACTTTTTTGCTTAGGAGTCGGAACGATGTCTGAATTGGATCTTTTTAGGGTTGCAGAAGTAGAGCTCGTTTATCGCTCCAAGGTTCCTGCCTCGCAACGCCCTAAAGTGAAATCCTCAAGGGATGTCTATAGGCTATTCATCGAGAATTGGAATCAAGACAAGATTGAATATCTTGAGGAAGCTAAGCTGCTTTTGCTAAGCAGAGGATCTGGCGTTCTCGGGATTTATAATTTGTCTTCTGGTGGAACTGCCGGAACAATAGTTGATCCGAAACTTGTCTTTGCCGCTGCTCTTAAGGCAAATGCTTCTTCGATAATTCTAGCGCACAACCACCCTTCAGGAAACCTTCAACCTAGTGAACAAGATGTGCGATTAACGCGAAGAATTCGCGAAGCAGGAAAATTATTGGATCTAGAGTTACTAGATCACTTAATCGTTTCTAAGCAAGGGTATTACTCTTTTGCAGATGAATGCAGTTTATGATTTATTTCTTGCTCAAAGAAATATTCATGATTTCAGTATATTTATTGTCAGCTCCTGAAGCACTATCAACACCCCATCCTATTAAGCCGCCAGCGGCAATATTACCCCATGTTGCGCCAGCAGTACCGCTTTCATTTATAAATTTGGCGGTGTGGTATCCTTGCTTGTTACATTCAACAAAAATATCATGCTTGGTTTTTTCTACGACTACGCTTCCAGGAGTAGGTTCAATTCTACCAATTGTTCTTCCTTCTCTATTTAGGGCGCAATCGGCCCCCTCTGGTGTAGTATTGATTGTGAGAGTTTGTGAAGTTCCATCAATAATAGAGGCGCAAGCCGATGTTAGCAGGGCTGAGATAAGCATTGGAAATATGAAACGCATTGTAAATCCTTTATAAAATACCGATTTACAATGCATGGTTTTCTAGCCTAGTCAATAGGTCTTTTTCTTTTCCGCCACTTCCACGGTGGAATCTGGTCTTTTTCAGGTAAAGCCCATAAACCTCTTTTTTCCAGCTTCCCTTCGTCTTAGAGCAAATACCGGTTATACTTTGACACCAAAAACGTAACCAACTAAGGCGGATAAGCCCATCGCAATTGTCCCCCAGATTACAATTCTGATTATTGCTTTTGTTATACTTGAACCACCTGTCTTTGCGGAAACTGCACCAAGAACAACAAGAGACAGTATTGTAAAGCCGTATAGAAAGTACTCCATACTTGAAACTGGTGCGAAGATAATTACCAACAATGGTAATAGTCCGCCAACAGTAAATGCAGCACCCGAAGCAAAAGCCGCTTGTATTGGATTTGCTTGACTTATTTCATTTATTCCAAGTTCGTCTCGAATATGTGTTCCCAATGCGTCTGCATCTGTAAGCTCTTTTGCTACTTGTAAAGCGGTTTCCTTTTTTAGTCCCCTTCTTTCATAAATTTCTGCCAGTATTTTAAGTTCTGATTCCGGCATTTCTTTAAGTTCTTGTTTTTCTCTTTCAATGTCAGCTTTTTCAATGTCGGTTTGAGAACTTACCGAAACGTATTCACCTGCCGCCATAGATAATGCACCAGCTACAAGTCCTGCAATTGTTGCCAATAAAATGGGGTCTCTTGTCGTGCTGGCTGCTGCAACACCTATTGCCAAACTTGAGATGGAGATAATTCCGTCATTCGCCCCTAAAACGGCAGCTCTCAACCAGTTACTTCGGTTTATGTAGTGACTGTCTAAATAGTTATCTATGGTTATCATTTTATTCTCGTTAATCTCTGTTTTAAAATTACTGCAAACGTTTGGGTTTGTGGTTTATTTATGAACACACAAACTATGTAAGGGCAGAAAAATCATCCTCAGAGGATTTGCCCATCTTTTTTAGTTTCCGCGATATGTCGAATATCCAAAGGGGCTGACAACAACGGGCACATGATAATGATCCGTCTTTTCATCAACCATAAAAATAACATCAATCTCAGGGAAAAACGGCACCTTTGATCCGTTATCGTAACTGGTCATATCGAAAGTAAGTTTATAGGTACCTGACTTAAAATCAGCGTATTCTACAAATTGTTTTATACGCCCATTTTCACCCGTTTTACTCTTAGTGATAGATACCCATTTTCCCTCTTCTTTTTTCGATAAAACGACCGGAATATCTTCACCACCCTTGCCGCTAGTTAGATCTAAAACATGGGTTGATATTTCAGTTGCTGCTGCAGGGGCGGCAAGCATCAGTGTAAACATCATACCTATCAACAGTTCTTTCATGGTTTTTTCCTTTAATTCTTTCCTTTAGCCAATAGGTTAGCACCATAAAAATTAAATTGTAAATACTACTTTCCTAGAATATCAAATCCTTAAAAAAGCCTACTTATTTGCCCCGAAGACAATGATTAGTTGTTCAACAAAATGATGATTTATATTTGCCCGATAAAAGCCTTAGTCCTTTCACACATCTCAGGGCGGCAATTACTGTTTTTCCAGCAAGCCTGAACTGATATTTTGTTTTTCTTGATATTCTATCGAAAAAATATAATTTGCTTTGAAAAGCAATAAAAACTGATCCCAGAGTAATAAATTATGCTAGGTACTGAAATTGACTTTGCCAAATCCACAGATTTAGAGCAGATTGAATCACTTTTTTTGGAGATTATTGAATCAATTCCTTATTACAATGATCTAGCGAAAGAAAATGAAATCAAACGATACACAAAAGCTGAGTTGGAATTCAAATTGGTAGAAGACCCCTTTTCCATCATTTCAGCCAAACAGGATGGGATAGTCATTGGCTTTTGCTTTTCTCGATTTGATGATTTTACCATATGGCTTGAGTGGTTCGGTATTAGCCCAAATCATCAAAGACAAGGCATAGCAAAACTTCTACTTGAAAAACTTGAATTTTCGGCGGAAGCAAGAAAATGTCATAAAATATGGTGTGATACTAGAACAGAAAACAAAAGGTCTTCAGACGTTCTGGAAAAAAATGGATTTAGTAAAATCGTAGAAATTAAAAACCATTGGTACGGACAAGACTTCTTCCTATGGCAAAAATTTATAGGTAAGTGAGATCATTCATTCAATACCTCTACAAGGTATTTCCCACATGGATTCAAATTTTTGCGACAATAGTCGGTTTTACCGCCTCGTTTATCTTTTTTCTGCCTAGCATTAAAATCGAAGGAGACCTTTCTAAACTGTCTATTTTAATCTTATGCTTAGTTCTTAGTACTATAATTGTTCTGGTTATTAAGCCAATAAATCAAACAATAGAGAACTTACCTTTGGATCAAATACTTTTTAATGATAGTTACTCAGCGAAAATATTATTTCCCTATCAAGAGAAATATTTAAAGCCTCTAAATAAAATTGCTAATTCCTATTACGGGAAATCTAGCGCAAGTAGTAAGTACATCAAAAGTTGGTACGAAAAAAACCCCTACTCTTTAGTTACGCTTGCAGACAAAAATAGAAACATAATTGGTTACTATGATATGCTTCCTCTTTCAGATGAATTTGCACATGAATTTATCAGTGGTAAAAAGGGCGAAAAAGATATTAGGGACACCCATATTTTGCCCGTAGAAGAAATGAAAAATGCTAATTTCATTTATTTTGCAGGCGTCGCAATTAAAGATCATCACACACAACAAAGTAAAATTTTTTCTGGGTACTTATTATATACTGCCTTTCTCTATTTGAAAAAATTTTATGATTTAAATCAAGACAAAACGATACTGGCTGTTTCTGCTACCGAAAGCGGAAAAAAGCTTTTAATGCACTTAGATTTTGATCTTGAGGATAATGCTATAAACAGAAAAGATAAGCTGGATTTATACTCCAAGAAGTTTAATCTTCAAAATCTTGAATCTAACCTAGAGAAGATTATCTTTTTTGGCGCAAAAATTGACTTGTCTGATTTTTCAAACTGTGAAGAAATATCTTCTATTACTCCAAAGTCGGCGTAGTTGTTTTTTTCTTTTTACGCCACTTCCAAGGCGGGATTTGATCCTTTTCAGGTAAAGCCCATAAACCTCTTTTTTCCAGCTTTGCTTCATCTTGTAGCAGATACAGATTGTGGTCATATACGTATTGCGTATAAACCCAAGCAGCACCCTTTTGAACCATTTGGGCATTAATATCTTGATCATTCAAATATAGTGTCGCGACAACTCGACCATAGCGGTCAACATCATCCTCAATGACAGATACTTCTTTTAAATAGACCAAATCCGATAGTATCTGTTTTGAACTTTGACCGAAGGGTTGATTCTTCTCCGGTGCATCGATCTGAGAAAGACGGACTTTAACGCTTTTATTTTCATCCGTCAGAATGGTTACCGTGTCACCATCTTGTACAGCGACCACCTTCCCTGATACTTCATTGATATGTTCAGGATAGAGATGTGAGAATGCGAAAAACAATCCTATGCCAATAAGAGTCAGTATGGCATTTTTAGATTTTACAGAAATTTTCATGTGAGCATTACTCAGCTATCAAAAATGGATAGGAAGGTTTAAGGCTTGAAATCATCAGGATTATTGTTTTCACCCTGAATGCGCCAGTTCCTTGCAACAGCGCAGACAAAATACCCTACCATTAAACCAAGGTAAAAAACGGCGATATATCCCCACATGATCCAATCCTTAAAAAGTTTCCATCATCATACGCACTTGATCCGAGAGGAGCAATAAAATTTCATTTCAAAACCTTATTCAAAGCATCATCCATGTCCTTATTGGAGAAATTGGACTGGTAGCCAATAGTCGTGGTGATATTGGAGTGCCTATAGAGCTTTTGCAGGATTTGCACCGGAATTTTATCAGCCGACACTTGGGCAAAGCTGTGTCTTGAAACGTGCATGGTCAGTTTCTTATTGATCTTAAGATCGGTAGCAATGGTTTTCAGATAGGTATTGATGCTCCGAACCTTGACCTTGATGTATTTCTGAACCTCAAATTCATCCTTAAGATCAGGCAGGCTTTTGAGAAATGGGAACACAAGATCATGCTGCGGGGTGTCGTTTTTGTACTGGTCAATTATTTCCAGTGCCTTTTCAGGAACCTTAAGGCTGTCTGTTTTGCTGTTCTTACCCATGGTGTAGTAAAGCCTTCCGTTCTGGAAATCGGACCATTTCATGCGGAGTACATCTGAAACCCGCATTCCAGCAAAATAATAGGAGATCAGGTAAATATTACGGGCATGATGCTGTCCCACATTTGGGAGATTGGCAGTTTCAAGCATGGCAATCTCTTCCTTGGTCATGCCGACCTTCTTACTGTCGGGAAACTTGATACTGATTTTGCCCTTACCGAACGGATAATTTTTCAAATCAGCTGCTCCTGCTTGGACAGCTTGATTGTAGATGGATCGGATAATAACCAAATGATTAACCACAGTTCGTTCGGTTATCTGCCGTGTGCCTTTCATCCAGGCTTGGAAATTTCTTAAGAACGGAACCGTGATATCGCTAAAGGCAATATCGCCACCTGCAAACTCTTTTACCCGTTCGATCTTTGGGCTGTCATTGTTATGGCGGTTGTATTTTCCAGATTTCTTGAGGTTGTCCAGATAGATTTGAGCTTGCTTAAGAAATGTGCCTTCTTTTTCACCAGCAACAGATTTTTTAATAGATTTGGCACTCGTTCCTTTTTTCTGGGTTTCCAGTTCTATTACCTTGTCGTTCGCTTCAGCCAGTTTGCTCAAGATGAGATTATTCAGCCTGACAGAGTTCGGATGTGACTTTTTGACACGGCACTTACCTTTGTCCCAGTCTTTATCGGCTAAATACTGACCTGTGAATATATAGGTCGATTGGCGGTCTTTGGTGATACGGATCGCTATAGGGTATTGCCCTTGGGCGTTTGGCTTTGGTCTGAGTACCGCTTTGATGGTTGCCATAAGGAAAAGAGTTTGGGCTTCTTTCCCAAAGGTACAACATTTGGGTACAACATAGGTACAACAAATCGCGGTTTTTCTTGATTTTACCTGTCTTGATCTGGAATAAAAAGTGCCTATATTCGTTCAAATGGCCACATTTAGAGCCATATGAAACCAAAACAGACAAGACTTAAAATCTTGTGGCCGTAAGGCCGTGCGGGTTCGATTCCCGCTCCTGGTACATAAGCCTCACAGAAATGTGGGGCTTTTTGTTTATATTATTTTGTGTTTACTGTTTACGCAATTTCGAGCATATCTAGGAACTACATTTATGTCGGGCTTACTTCTAATTTAGGAAATAGACTTCAAAGGCATAATTCGGGATATGAGCGAACTACTCGTCCATACTCTCCTTTCATTTTAATATATCAAAAAGAATTTTCCACCAGACCTCAAGCCCGAGAACATGAGAAATTTCTTAAGACATCATCTGGTAAACGATTCTTATCAAGTGGTT
>TARA_R110002012_G_scaffold197522_2_pt1 | contig 28169 bp, 41 predicted proteins | sample TARA_R110002012 | Tara Oceans TARA_R110002012 (sample SAMEA4396515) | marine metagenome | biome: Westerlies Biome; feature: [DCM] deep chlorophyll maximum layer (ENVO:01000326); material: water (ENVO:00002006), including particulate matter (ENVO:01000060) such as... | depth 40 m | reverse complement strand
CTTGATGCAACTCCTTCTGAGCCATCTTCCATAGTAACTCGGTAATCGTACATTGTACCTGATTGACCATTCCACGTATTTTCTGTCTTCGTGATAGACTTGATTTTTGATGTTGCCATCTTGATTGAATTTATGGGGGGTTTATCGCCCCCCTGTGTTAATTAAACAAATATAAACTTTTTTATGCAATAAAGCAAAGTTATTCTTATGAATCTTTCAGGTAATTGAGCATCTTCAGACGCTCATTCGTAGCTTCTAGTTCCTTTGCTAAACGCTTAGCGTACACCCTGACTAGTTTCTCTTTGAACTCTTTAAGTTCTTGAATCGTGAACTCATCAAGCATATCTTGAAAATTGATGTTGTAGTCTTCTAAGTCTTCCATAATTATACTTTTCTAAATAGGTTGTCTGCTTTAGCGTCTCTCGCTGTGTACAGAATATCAAGATGCATCTCGGCTTTCTCAAGGTTCTCTTGTGAGTAAGATATTGAGCTGTTCATCTCTAGCTTTATTTTAGACAGGAGTTCTCCTGATTCAGGCAACCTTTCTTCTCCGTTAGGAAATACCTCGGCTTTTGCTGAAATAAACTCTAACTGCTCTCTCTTGTTGCGTAGTGCGTTGACGTAATATGATTTGTCGTTCTCCCAATACGTTATTTGCTTGTCGATAAAAGTGTTAGTAGCTTCCATTACGCTAGAGTTGAAGGTTGTATGAATGAAACTTCTTCGGGTGCTTCGTCTATTTCAGGAAGAACCACGTTGTCGAACATCTTATCTATATTCTCTTGCAAATAATCTTCATAAATCTCGCTCAGCATATCGTCGACATCAATACAAACCTCTACCTCCTTTTCAAAAGTTACGCTAAAGCTATTATCATACACACTCTCTTCTATATTATAATCAGTATCATAAGTTTGTCCTTGTAGCTGTTCGAGAACATACTTTGTTCCTTCCTGAAAGGCAATCTGAGCAATCTTCAGGTCTCGCTTAGCTTTGGTGTTAGGTGAACCATTATCGTTGCTCTGAGCCTCTTTCAGAAGCCTTGTATTTAACTCTTGCAGTCTTTCAATATGAGCTAAATGCTCTTCACGCTCGTTGATTAGACCTGAGATGTTGTTGAGGGCTGACTGCACCTCTTCTACTTTACCTTTTAAATAATCCATTGTATTGGTTTTTTGAGGATAGTTCCTCGGTTAGAAGCTAGGGGAGGAATCGAACCTCCCTGATACCATACTAGCTTGGGTAATTAGCAGTGAGAGCAATCTGCTCTGAGTCCCATCGACCACCCTCCCTTCTTACAGGTGTGCATCGGGGCTGCCGAGTTAGGCTTCTCTGCCTTAGTCATCTCAACCTCAGGAGCCTCCCTAAGCAAAGTCGCTCCCTCAGGGGTGTTAGGGTCAGGTGTGTAGGCTACGTCAGTCATAATCATTCTAAGCATTACGCTTAGCTCTTCAAGTCTGTCAGATGCACCTCTTAATTCAGGGGCTGCAGCGAGGTACTCTCTCATATCAAGCATTGCGTCTGAGAGCTGTCCGTCTAGTTTATCAAATTGTGTCATAATAAAAGTATTTAAGATTTGTTTGTTTGTTTGATGGGGCTAAGATGGGAGTGTCAATATCCAAAAACCAAATAAATTTTGGTGTTTTTTTTGTTTCCCTAAGGAGCTAGGGGAGAGCCGTAGCCCTCCCTCTGCGCCTACTTCTTTAGGATGCGGTTGACTGCTTTCATCGCTTGCTGAGAGGCATATATGATATGCTTCGGGTCGCTGTCCTCAAGGTTCGCTATGAAGCCATTGATGTATGCCTGAGAGTTAGTCTCGTTGTCCTTCGGGTCAAGCCCTGTCAAGCCAACTAGGTACTCACTACCCAACTCTGCTACTAACTCTTCTTGAGAGTATGACTCGTCTCCGAAGTTGTTCACTCCCATAACTCCTTTCCTGTTAAGGATACTCTTGTGTCCTGTGCTGTGCGTTAATTCGTGGAAGAGCGTCTTGTAGTAATCATCAGGGGTAACGAAAGAGTTACGCTTAGGCATCTGAACGTGGTGATTAGATGGGCGGTAGAACGCTCTGTCTCCTCCGTGTCTCAGGCTCGGTCTTCCCTCGTAATTTCTGAGTACCTTCTCTGCCTCTTCAATAGGATTGAACTCAGTCGCTACTACAGGCTTTCTCTTTGCCTCGATTGACTCCTCGAACTGAGCGATATTGAAGACGTTGTAGTAACGCATATTCCAAGACTCCTTACAGGCTGATTTCTTGATGCCCATTTTCTTTAGTTGGTTCTCGCTATACCATTTTCCATCGTGTAGGTACGATACCATCCAATAGATAACGAATTGGTCTCCTGCTTTAGAGCCCTTCTTGAGCGTGTATCCCAACTCCTGACCTTGCTTGTAGGTGAGCCACTCGTTATTCTCGTATCCTGCTTCCTCGCAGACCATATTTAGCCAAAAGATATTGAAGCCTTTGTACTCAACCTCGCTTTTATGGTTGATAGGGTTGTTAGAACCGCCCCTCCAAGGTCTGAACCATTTTAGTCCGTCAGACTTAAGACCTTTAATCACTCTGTTCGTGATATGCTCGTAAATGTTGAATTTGTTTTCCATTTTGAATAGTGTTATGGGGGGCTGACCACCCCCCTAATTAATTTATGATTGGTAAGTAAAGTTGCAGTCGTAATTCTCGTTACAGAAGTCTACCATATGGCGTAGAACCGTCTCGCATCTGTCGATTTCTCCTGTTAGGTAGTTACGGACTACGTAGATTGGACGTCCTAGTTCGTTGTGTTCAAGGACACATAAAGCCCTGTTCGGATGAGTAGGGTGAAAATTGCTTGAGAGGTCTACCTCAGTTGCGTGGTTGAAAGTGTTTGTAGAAATTACCATTGTTATTGGGTTTTTTGTTTTTAGATACCGCTAATATGGGACGTTGCTTATCCATAAACCAAACTTTTATTTGGGTTTTTTTCCATTTTGTTCTCTCTGCCTAAGCCCTTTAGCAAAAAAAAATTCAAAATAATTGGCGCAAAAAGAAACCCCTAGGTCAGTAGGGGCTTCAGATATGGAAAATAATTAACACTAGTTCAGGTTAGGGAGAACTACACCCACACACAGCGAATATAACTAATCTTTCTCTAAAAACGAAAGACATAGGGGTAAAATTCCTATTAAGCATAGGAGCATTCCATTAGTTGTGATTTCTCCATCCATACTCGTTAGGGCGTAAACTACTATTAAGCCTCCTATGGTGCGTTTAGAAGACCATCTCCTTAGCTTACCTTTGCCCTTTAACAATTCAGTTAGGTCGAATGCCCTTAATAATACTAATAACTGTTCTTTCATAATTCCATTAGTATATTAATAGGTGTGTGATTACCCAAAACTACCCCTAATCCAATAGCTTGTTTTTTATAGTTACGAGCGTAGGCTGCTGCATACGATTTAGAGTCAACTCCACACCCTACTTGCATCCCAAATACCCTGAAGTTACGCCCTACCATCCATTCGGTGTAGGCTTGAGTATGAATATGACCTTGAACGGTACTCATCATATCATTTTTAGCTTTAGTCCTTGCCGTACCTCCTTCTCCGTGTACATATTGTATGCCATCATACACGACACGCTCACTCCAATTCCAATTCGTGCCTAATACTTCGTTATATGACTTTACCCATTCTTTAGGGATAGCCGAGCTAAACGCTTTACGCATTATAATCCTGTCGTGATTACCGATAATAACGTCAGCCATAGGGAAAGCATCACTCCATCGTTTAACTTTCTTAATAGCGTGGTCTAGTTCTTCTCCACCCCCCATTCCATTAGGGTCTGACTCGTGATATGAGCTATAATGATTGTCAATAATATCACCTATGAAGATTACCTGATTACAATTATACTTGGAATAGGTCTCTATGCATAGCTCTAAGTAGCCGTCAAGGTCGAACGGACAATGTAAGTCTCCTATCACTAAGATGCGTCTCTCAGGAGCAGTCAGATGCTCAAATGCTTTTAATTTGTTTCCGTGAAGCCTAGGTCTCAATACGTCCAAATTAGTAACCCAGTCTTATTCGGGTCGCAATCGCAATGAATAAAGTTGCTGCCTATTCCTATCCTTGTGAACCCTGCATCCATTAGGGCTTCTACCATAAGAAAACGTCTCTTGCTGCTAGTGCAACTTAGGTCAGCAGCCCATCCCATCATATGAGAACTATTCTTTACCCCTCGTACTGCCCGATTGTGAGCGATACTTCTGAAACCTGAGGTGATAATAAAGGGAAACCCTGCTATGTCTCTTGCTAGGTCAAGCATATCTAAGAACTCAGGCTCCATCATCTCCCCTGAGCCTACCGCATCAGGTGAATCAAACTCAGACAGCTTAAAATACTTTAGTTGGTTCATATTCCTTTCTTAGCGATTAATACTTTTAACTCGTGAATACCATCTATGCACTCTTTCACTAGTGTCTTAACCTCATCTCTATCACTCTCTAGGTTGTGAACACGCCCTCTTAGCCTCTCCACCTCCTTCGTGAGGTTCACATACACACCTACTACAGCGAGGAGACTCGGTATCAGTGATATTGCCGTTTGTAACATTACATCCATAGCTCTTTAGCCACTCTTTTAGTAGGGCTTCATTGTCTTTGCGGTTCACGAAAATAGATAAGTGCGTAATTCCCTGCTCAGATAGCTGCCTGAATCACCTCCATAGGTCATTCCGTTCTGATTGTAGGTGCTTGTCTCAGGAGACATATCTGAACCTGAGTTGCTGTTGTACTCAGGGAATAGATTGCTGTTATTACATAGGTATGAGACAAGTCTTTCAGAGTAAAACTGAGCATTCTCCCTAGCCCTTTCAACTTCCCTATGCAAATCATCAGGGGAAATAGCTGTCGTGTTCTCAGCAGTCCTTATGACTAGCCCTCCGTTGTCAATTTTAACGTACAAACTAGGGATTAAATCTACCATAGTCCACCACGCAGTAGCCTTTCTAACATATTCATCTAACAAAACCCCGTATGTAGCTGATATTGAACCTGAACTAATGTCAGATAATAGCTTCTCTAGCAGGGCTGTTCCTAGGTATGATTGAATTATCTTGTCTTGCGTGACAATCACACTAGGTATTAAGTATGCATCCTCTATAGAACCATTAAGATTAGTTAATCTCTTTAGGTAATTAGGATTGACGATTAAAACTTCAGGTGTAAGTCCCATTATCTTGGCTTTAAGAATCCATTATTAGGCATAGTGTATGGCATCTGTGATGCGATAGCAGGGTCATTCGGAGGTAGCTTGTTTTTCTTCCTCTCTTCATAGGGGAGTTGAGCGATTATACGTTGTGCCTTTTTCACGCTAATCATCTGATTGTCCTTTTGCAAGTAGGTTCTTCTAATCCATCGGTGATGACAATTCCCACCCCCTTTGTATTTAAAGATATTGTAGGTGTCAGCCCCTTCGGGTCCCCATCCTTTATTAACGTCTTTTTTACCTGCTGCGATAATGTCTTCTTTCCTGTAAACCTTAGCTGCTGATACCATCTTTTTGCAGAAATCTCTTGAGTCGCTTGATGTACTAGGGGGGTCATAAGCATAGCGCACTTTGACTATGTCATTGTCTAACTTAGAGTCTTTATCTTTAGTAGAAGTGATAGCCCTCGCGAACATCCACGCTGCATCGTGTTGGTCTTCGGTTTCATAGTCAACGAACCTCTCATCAATTAACTCGTAATCATCAGACATATCCTCACCCTGTTCAGTCAGCCAATTAGAAGCTAACTCCAAACACACCTCAGGATGCTCCTCAGGGGCATTTAGAGAGTGCTGAGACGCTTCAATTACAATCGGGGCGGCTTTGCCTATCAGAACAATATCGGTTACTCCTGCCGCTGTAAACAGGCTTTTAAGAGTTTTATTGATTATCCTCTGATATGGCTCTACTACCTGCCTATCGAATAGCTGTGATGCCACTTCTAGTTCTTGAGTGCTACCTAGCTGTCCTGCGGTCTTAACCCCGAACATAGCAGGGCTAACTACTCTATGACCTACCATTATCTTGTCTGTCGTTTCAGTAGATAAAAATTGATATTGCTTGTCAGCATCTGATAGAGGGAATGGCTCGAAATCAGGCTTCCTTTCAGGTTGGTCTGAATAGGTGATTATGAACTTACCTGCGTTGGTAGCCCCTGCTAATTGAGCCTCAATATCGTTCCTGATTCTATTACGTTCTTCAATAGGGGGTGTTCCATTCTTAAAGTGTATCGTAAATGAGGGTGCTAGACCATTCTTAATATTATTAATATGATAGGTGCTTATCTCCTTGTCGAGTTCTATGTAATTTATAGAGCCTATGTAGTCAGGCTTAGGGTAGTAAAAACTACCGATGCTAAACGGCTTTACATACAATACCTGAGTAGGAAAGTCTTTACTCTTCTCAGGGTCAAATGCGTGTACCTCTTCAGGCTCACACCTTTTATCAGACCAATCACGAGAATAGTAATAATAGTTACACTCTTCTCTGTCATCTACTTCTCCTGAGCGTATGTTCTCAAAGGGTAGGTGTCTCACTTTAGCTATGGTAGTCCTATCAATAGAATAAATAATCTCAAGCGCAAACCCTCCTTGAATCTTCAGGTCAATACAGCACTTGCGTATCTCATCTTCAAGATTCCATTCTTGCATCTTTAGCTTAGCGTCAAGAGAGTCAGACTTTAACCCCTGACCGAATATCATCATAGCGATGCTGTTACAGAGAGCGTTATGAGTAGCTGAACACTTGTAAAGGTTAACAAGGTATTGAGGGTACAGGTTATCATTCCCATATTTAACCCATCCCTTGCCTGATGGTTTCTCATCGAAGGACTTAGCTTCGTATTGTGATAAATTGATTAAATCCATTACTCGTAATATACGACATTATTAGGTATTGATATGGTAGGAACACTCCAAGCGTCTGCGCCTTTTATCTGCATCACGCCTACTTCACATTTTCCTACTACAGAGCCATTAAGAGGGTCAAGGTTACTGATTGAGTTCTGACCATATATTGTATAGTTGTAAAAACCTGTGTCAGTAATGAGTAAAGATGATGCGGTCGGATTATTATTATTAGTCCATAATGGAAATTGAGTATAACGCTCATTGTCAACTACAGGCTTCATTACAACATAATATGTTTTAGCTGACATTTGCATCTTGAACTCTATAAGATAATGAGTAAACGTAGGTAGGTATTTCCTTGCTTGGAAAGGAGTAACGTAAACCGTCTGATTAGCTGTATTTGGTAGTAATTTAATCATTTTAAATAAATAAGGGGAAGCAACCGCCTCCCCCTATCCTTTGTTCTTTTGTTCTATGCTCTTTCTACTATGCTGTAGGCGTAAATGTTACTTTATCACCTGTAGGTACTCCCAATGTATTTGCTAGAAACGGAGCAGCGATAAATTCTTGTGCTGTAAACTCATATTTCAGACCATTGAAGTCTCCCATAGCTACACCTGATTCAAGTGTGCCTCCTGAGAGTTCAGCACCACGAGTATGCCCCATAATGAATAACTTATCGTTAACATCTTGAACCACTAAAGCTAATCTACCTTTAGTCATAGCCTGAAAGTTACTTATGTCTGCTGCTACTTCGTTTGAGAAAACACAAGATACTACCTGCGTATAGAAAATAGTTCCATTCTCAATAGAAGCGTTAACCGTCTGAGTGAATGAACCTGTGTTCTTATGCATATCATAGTTCTTGAAGATAGTAGCAGACGATGAAGTCGCATTAGCTATCTCACCTGATGATACGGCTGCCCATAATCCATCCACAAAGTTAGCTGCCCATATTTGTTTGATACCCCCTAAAGAGTCTTTACACGGTAATGCTCTACCTGCTGTTACTGCTGTACAAGCCATATGATTTCAGTTTAAAAGTTAGTATTATGATGAACGTCTGCAAACTGCCATAGACGCCTCATCTACAATCTGACAACCTGCATCGAATAACAATGCACATCGTGTAACCGCATCGCCTGTTACGGCTGTGAGGTCTAAAATACGAGCCTCAATCATATCTGTTAAGACGTTTGTACCGAAGTACATATTATCTTTCTTAGATAAGACAGCTGTATCGTCAGGGAAACCTGCAGGAGTGATAATAGTGTATCCTGCGTAACGTGCTACTAACCCATCATTCAAGAAAGGTAGGTCGTATGTAGCTGCTAGTGCTGTGTAATACAAACCTGCTGACTTTCTGCTCATATAGATAAAAGCATCAGGGTCTCCTGCTATCGCGGCAGGTGCGTCAGCAATTAGAGCAGCAAGCCTGCTAATAATTCCAACTGTAGCACTAGTTGTTCCTGTCCACGCACCTACGTTTGTGGTCTCGTGTGTTGGTGAAGTTACTGCAACGTACTTATTTAAGATACCTTCAAATGACTGAGGAGTAGTTACTCCACTTCCTCCTGGCGCACCTGTTGCTCCAGATACGTGGTAGTATTTACCTGACCAAATGTTTTGTTCAACGTCAGCAGCAGTAATCTTTGCTACATACTGAGAGATAAACCCTGCATATGCGTTAGGCGCACCTGCATCAGCTCCGTTCATTTGAGCAGCAGCCCAATCTTGAGCTAAATCTTTATTACAAATTTGCTCATTAACTTGGAGTTGAGAAGTTTCCAAAACGACATCTTTCAATATCATTTGATTAGGAGATTCAGATGAGCTGAACTCACAGGTACGGTCTTGTATTGCCCCTCCTGTAAACTTCTTTAGGTTCGCTTTGAAACGAACGTTCTCAATTACAGATAAATATCCGTTAGCGATTGAGTCTGCACTTAAAATTGCAGGAGCAACGAATGGGGTCGCTAATTGCCCTACATAAGTTGATGGTAAAACGGTTACATTAGCTGATGCCATAGTTACGAATTGAATTTATTAAATAACGCTTTGATGCGCTCGTCGGTTGATAAACTTTTTAAATCTACTTCAGGTTGTGCCTTAGTAGTTTTCACACGCTTAACGCCCTCAGACGCTGCTTGTGATTTTAATTCTGTTAGCTCGTCTGCTTTATCTTGCAGTTGTGCTGTTAGTTCTGTTACTGCCTCGTCTGCCGCTAGTTCTTCTTCTACTACTTCTTCACTAGGCATTCTTTCGTCTAACACTCGGTTGATTAAATCAATGATGTATGCTTCATCCATCTCCATATCTTCTTTCTTATCCTCTTCTTCCTCATACTCTTCATCCTTTTTTCCGAGTTTAGACTCAGCAGACTTCTTCTTTTTAGCAGGAGGTTTAGCAGCAGGGGGTGCTTTACCTGCTTTAGGAGGTTGAGCATCTGAAACTCCTCCACCTTCTCCTTCTCCTTCGCCTTCGCCTCCTTTAGATGCTGCTTTAGCCACCTTGCCTCCGTCAGCAATAGTCAAAACTGAGCCGTCTTCTAAAGTATAATCTCCTTCAGGTAAAGGCATCTTCTCACCCTCTTCATTCACGATAAATACGTCTGCACCTTCGTCAAAAGATGCTGCTTCTGTGTAAATGACTGTTCCATTTTCAAGGACTGCTTGAGCCTCCAACTTAACTTCTACTTCAGATATTTCTTCAGTCTTCAGGTTGATATTGAACTTGTCAAACAAGTTGTTGATGCGGTCTTGTAAAGTTGTCATCTAGTTTTAATTCGGGTGTACATACTACTTAACGATTTCAGGGGGTCAATCCTTACAGCGAGTTAGTGTTTTCTTGCTTGAACCCCATCAAATCGGTGGGTAAAAAACAGCCTCTCTACACCTAGCTCCTGTAGGAAATTTAATCTTCTCAATTTAATGATGCAAAGCGTTACCTCAGCTAGGCAAAGGGAAACACGCCTAGCGAGAATGCCTGAGAGAGCATTTAACACCCCCAATAGCGCACTAGGCGTTTGCGGTTAACAACTTCTTTAGTTCTTCCATCATTTTTTCACGATTCTGCGCTTCCATTTTATCAATAAAATACCCCTCAATCGAGAATCCTTTGACCTTGTCAGAGCGCACCCAATCTTTCCATATTGCGTCATTCTCAACCTTAACACTTACCATCCAAGTTCCGACAGGGACGTCTAAATTGTACATTGCTGATTTGTCATTTTCTTTTGATTCTACAATCCAAGATTCAACGACACTCAGTCCATTTAATTTATGTTCGTGTTCAAGTGTAGTGTTACTTTGATTGCCATATTTAAAGAATAATTCCATTGCTCGTCTTACCGTTCTCTTTGAGAAGTAAACGTGAAATTCATCTCCCCCTGACGCTCGGTATATTGGTTTGTCGGGGATTAACGCTGCCCCGATTAACATACGTTTGTCTGCATCGGCTTCGGCTAACACTACTTTCTCACCTTTTAAGGCAAGGAAGTCTGATTCTATTGCAGGTTTCTCAACTAGGCTTATGGCATCAATGCCGAATAGCTCTGCTTCTTCGTCTATTATTAATTCTATTATCTTCATTATAGAGTGGTTTGGTCTATTACTATTTGGTCAGCTTGTTGCTGATTCGTTACTTGCTCTGATATTACATATGCCTGTATGCTGCCTCCTGCTCCTTCTCCGAGGAAGCTAAGGTCAAGTTGAGGGGCATTGTTAGCTGCTTCTCCTAAGGCTCCTCCTCCCCCTGAGTTAATTGATGTTGGTGCGGTAGGTGAGGTGGTGTCAGGTGATGAGAAACGACTCTTTGATATTGTCGCTATCTGTGCTGCCCCTGATGCTGCTGCTGCGATAGCTCCGGGCAGACCTGCAGGTAAGGGAATACCTCCTGCGGCAGGGTTAATCGCGCCAATAATCGCACCTGCTGTATTTATTAGAGCAGACACTATTCCCATTTTCTTGTTACGTTGGAATGCTCGTTTTTGTTCCTTCTCAGACGAACCTGCCATAGCTGAGTTCAGAGCCATAAGGCTACCAATCAATCCTGACGCTATGCCTAACTTTTGCTGAGTCGTTAATTTAATGTCTTTTATTTCTTTAGCATCCCACTTCTTATTGACAGCATCTATCTGCATCCTTTGAGCGTCTGCTGCCCCTACAAGAATCTGACCTTCAAGCCCTGCAAGTCTTTTCTGCTCAATCCAATGGTCTTTAATTTTCTGTATCTCCCTTGCTCTTCCTGCTTCTACAATATCATCTATCGCTGTCTGACGAGCTATCATTGCTGTTATACGAGCCTCCTCTGCGTCTTCTGCTGCTTTTATCTCTGCTGCCTGAGCAACGTAAAGAGCGTTTAGCTTCATCATCAACTCAGTCTGTTTACCGAGTGATTCTGTCTGAGCCTGTGCGAGAGCTATTTCAAGGTCTGCTAAGTCTTGTAAATCTTCTGCCGTTGATTCTGTTATGTCATTCTGCGCCCTCTTAATATCAACTGCTTCCTGCGCTAGTGCTAAACTCTTAGCAGCTAAATCTGCCTCCATAGCACCTGCCGCCTCTGCTGCCTCTATTCTCTCGTCAAATGTCTTATTGAGGTCTTCTGCTATTAATTTCTGTTCTCTTATTGCTTGTCTCGTTTGAGCAAACTCAACTCCTAGTTCTCGTTGAGCGTCTTTTAAAGCTATCGCCCTCTTCTCTAATGCCGCTGCTGTTGATACTGCCTCTTTAACCTCAGAAACGAAATCTTTTACTGCTGATACCGTTCCTTTTACTATGGCTGTTGTTGCTTTAATGACCGTTCCTAGAGGGGTAAGTTCCATAAACAAGCCTTTAGAACCTTCAGCAGCATCAGATAACGCTCCTGTGAAATCTCCTGCAAACAATTTTTTAAATGCTGAACCTAAAAGCCCTACTGACTCAATTACTTTATTGAACTTGTCTATGAAGTAACTCTTAATAGTATCCCATAATCCTAAAACTGCTTCTTTAGGGTCTGAGAAAATACCTATCATCATCTCGCCTAAATGCGAAAATACATCAGTTACTTTACCTGTTACCGCTCCTAATGCTGCCGTTGCCACCTGCAACATCTCTGCACCCCTCTTCGTCTTTGTAAAGTAAGACACCAAAGAACCTACAATCACCACAAGCGCACCGATACCTGTTGCCATCATTGCGCCCTTCAGAGTCTTCATCCCAAGAACAGCCTTCTTAACTCCTGAAACCACTCCTTTGAACGCTCCTATCGCTCCACCTGACATCTTATCGAGCGCACCTGTTCCCTGCTCTATTGAGTCATTTAATCCCTCTTGAGACTCTTCTGCATTTTTAGACGCAGTTGCTACTCCGTCAATATCTGTCTTTGCTTTCTCTGCTCCTTCGGTCTTTATTCCAAAGGTCATCCATTGCTTCATACCCATAGCCACATAATAATTCTGTAAATAACATACCCATAAAAGGATAAGAACAGCCCTGTAAAAAAGTAATCAATCACATAGTGATACAAAGGCAACTTCTTAGGGGTATCCATTTCTTTTAGAAGCAAAATTGCGTCTAGTATTTCTTTTCCTTTATTCATTAGGTTAGTGTTGGTGATGGAACTAAACTCTCAGGAAAGCACCTTGCACTAGTTGGAGAACTTTTACTTGCGAACCACACATACCCATAACGCTCGCAACACGCTTGATTCCCATAATTGGTAGAACTGCCGTTAAATGTAATCGCCCCTATTGACGCGCCTGTGGTTCTTTGTCCTGTAGGCAGATAAGTACAATCAGCAATGTCAGATAGAATCTTAATGAAATCAACTTTCACAACACCCCCTAAGGTTGCATCATAGTTGCTAATTTTCAAGATTCTATAGTAGGTGTCTTTAATAAATATTTGGTCTGAGAACTCAAAGTCGTGTATGTCATTTCTATTTAACTTTACATACGCTGTCAGCAATCTTGAAGTTTCTGAGTACAACTCATTCACATAACCCATCCAATAACGGTAATATTGAGTATTGACAGGGTGTGAATTTAAGAAGATAAAAGACTTCTCATACCCAAAGTTTAAGTCGTTATTTGTTACGGTTGGATTGATAGCATTGTAATTGCTGAAATTAGGGAGAAAGGAAAGTGTCTGAATACTCAAATCATCTTTTGTAACATAAACATTCCCTACAGAAACGTCTATGCCATTAAAATAAGCGAGTCTAGCCTTTGGGCTCTGTACTCCGTTGCCGTCTTTATCAATGCATCTGTGTATTGGTATTGAAGATGATGGTATGTTGCTGACTACGTAGGGGGCAAAATGAGTTTGTATTTTAGAGTCACCTGTGGCGAAGTCATTGTCTTTGTCTTCTATTCTAAACCTCCCATATACCCTGCCTGTAGATTCTTGAATAGCTAGGTTAACGAAATCTTGTCCTGCCGTGTTCTCCCAATCAAATATATTCTTCTGTAAATCTGTGGTCGGGGTGATAACGACATCTTTGGTGTAATCTATTTTGTTAGTCCAATCTTTTTTCGTTCCTGTAGCAATGTAGTCTTGCATAGGTTCAATAAGAATATGATTTGGCTTCTGCGTGTCAGGTATAAACACAAGGTTGAACATCTTCTGTAGCCCCATAAGGAAATCTATCTGCTTAATGTCAGGGAAGTTCGCGCTCATATCTACGTCTTGTCCTTGTAACGCTTCTGAGATGCTGTCTATTCTCAGCCACGTACCAAAGTTTGTACCTACAGGCTCAGAATTTAATATAATGACACCTGATGATGCTTTACATTTTAGCATCAATTTCTCTCCTGATGCAACATTGATAGTATGCTGTATCGCGCCATTACCATTTAGCTGTAAAGCAGGATATTCAGTTCCTGAAATAGTTGAGATTACTTGTGATGTAACGCTACCTGTCGTTCCTGAAGTTGTTATAACCGAGACTGTAAACGTAACTGAGCAGCTATATGGGGCAGTCCATTTGTAATCTGTGTTGTTCCAATTACTTGAATAATCATATCCTCCTGACGCTGTATCTACCAAAGGAACCATAACGTAACTTGTAGATGTTGTACCGAAATTACTCCCTAATCCTGCTCCTGCCACTTGCAGAGCTGAACTATTGTCGTCTGAGCGTGGTGTGATAGAGCCGTTATATGCAGGTAAATAAATCTTTAGAAAGTCTGCTGAGTCAAATAAAGCAGAGTCATAAGTGAAACCTGCTTCAGACATTATCGTGTCGATTAGCCACTTTGCTCTCACGTATGGAGTAAAGTCTCCCATCCATAACCCTGATGTTGATGAGTAGGGGGGAGTTTGTCCTTCTGCAAACGTCCAATTCCTCCCCTTATCCATTAATCCATAAACCACATTCCCCGACTTTATGCTCAGATTCATAGAGTTTATTGTGGTACTATAATCGAGAGTGTGGTCAATAGACGTTGTGGTCAGGTCAGCTATTTTCTTCTCCTTTAACTCTGTTGCTAATTCTAACGTTTCACCAAAGAATATAATTTCAACATCTGAGAAATCTTTCTTTTGTACTATGACTCTTTTAATTTGGATGTAACCCCTCATTAATGGAATAGAGTTGTACGTCAGCTCTGCTCTTATCTTTCTTTTTACGTTGAATCGTGTAGTAGGCTGTAAAGTTGGATTACCGAGTTCCTCAAAGAACTTCTTGTTATTTGCAGTTGAGGGTACTCTGAATGTTTGTGAATAATTGCCTTTAGCCTTGTTAATCATTGTTACATCAGAAAACTGATAATTCAAATTAACAGGTGCATTCTCATACAAATCAATATTGTATTGAGCCGCCCCTCCTGCGCTCCAAAGAGTTAATCTTAACATCTTATACTTTGTGCTAGGGTGACTGTTAAAGAAACAGAGAACACTCCTGAGAATGCCTCTTTCACAACGTAAGAACTTGTGTCTATCGTAACAGGGATTAACTGCGCTCCTACTTGCCCTGTTACCATTATGTATAATTTGTTTGCCCTCAGTGCGTATTTTAGCAATTCAATATCAGCGAATGAGAAGTCAATAGAAGTAAGAACATATTTAGTCTTAGCTTCTATTTGATATGGTATAAATTCTCTTGCTTCTACAGCCTGTGTATAAGTAGCACTATTCCAATCAGCTATTTGCTTTCGATATGGCTTTGATGATACGCTGTCTGTCTGTTCTGCTCTTCCTGAGAAGTGTGCGCTATCCCACCCTCCTGTCGTGTTATTCCAATGTAGTGAGTATGTTTTGTGTTTTTCAGGGGGGCATACATTATGAAACCTTAGTATAGATGATTTTAGCGCACCTCCTCCTGCACTTTTAATTACAATTTCATAATGAGTCCAATCTTGGGCAGATGGGCTTTGAGGATTACCAATATAATTAGTAATGTTCTTTGTTCCCACACCCATATAAGTAACTTTCCGATTATTGTCTGTTGCCGAAGGAAGTTGCGCTCCGTATGTCGAGTTAAAAAATAAATCTTGCTCCGTTCCTACTACTGAAGTTCCATTGTAAAGGGTGTATGTTGCAACTATACCTCCATTTGGAAAGTTGACAGAGTCACACATAAACGCCATACTAGCCGCTTCTCTAGGGTACATATTCATATGTATAACGTTGTTCTCGTCAGGGATGCGGTCTGTAAACCAAGCCTTTGAATCAGCGTTGTAATTTACAAGACCTGAAACAGGTCTCGGTAAGCCTTGAGATATTTGACCTGTGCCTCCTACTATCAGACAACTTAGTGATGCATCATCCAAGTCTTCTACTCCATTGTGATACGTTCCCACTTTTATAGTAAACTTCTGCCCCCCAAAAGTTGAAGTAGTGTATGCTTTACTACCATAAGTTATAACAGCGTCTTGAAAACCGTATCTCATTTCATCAACACTAACTCGGTCTTTAACAACTTCGCTTAAATCAAAATGTGCTTTACCGACAACATTAGGGGTTAGATAAAACTTAGCGAGACGTGCTGCTGTTCCTTCTACATACACCTCCACCACATATCTATCAGGGAGAGTTGTAGTGTAACCAATCAGGTACATTAAAGGCTGATTTGCAAATGCGTATGTTGTATTGACAGAAGATATTGTTGCCGCCATATTATTTACTTGTTAATTTGATGTTTCCTATTTTAACAGCAAAATGACTGAATAAGTCTTCAGCGAATGCTTCTCCTAGTTTCTTTTTGGCTTTAGGGTATGTTTCCTTGTACGCAATCTCATAGTATTTGAGGGATGCTATACCCCTTCTCTTAATCGCTCTTGCAATCATAAAGGCTGCTGAACTCAATGCTCCGTCTGTCTGTTTAACGAACTTTCCTTTAGCGTCTCTGAGCCTGACAGGTTTAACTTTCATCCATTGTTTTATTGCGTCTGAGGGGGGTTGCTTAGAGCCGTATGAGAAAGGAGAGCCTCTACGTTTCTGAGTTCCGTTCACTCCCCAATAAATAAACTGCGCTGAAGGTTCAGGAGAGCCAAACATAACGGTATCGCCTTTAACCGAATATGTCAGACTCTTCTGTAGCTTTCCTGATGCTTTACCATAGGTCTTATTCTTGCCTATAGTTCGATTCCCTAACGTGCGCTTTGCTGCGTTTGTTAAGAGACCTGCATACTTTTTGAGGGCTGCTTCGTATTTACTTTCTCCTGTCACCGATTACTGCTGTTATCAGAGTATCCACCCATCCAAAAACTTTGTTATCGGCTTCGGTTGGTGTTAGGTTAACGATTACTTTGGCTAATGCCATCACTGCTATGAGGAGTTCTCCCCAATTATCTAATAAGAATTGCTGCATATTATTTTGTTTTTGATTCTAAATTTTCAAGTCTTTGCTCCATATCTTCAAGAATAGAGAATATCCTCTCGTTTAGCTGAAGTGTATAGATAGTCTTTTGGTCTGTCTTCTCTTGCTGTGTTAATTTGTGGTGCATCAGAATTGATTATTTATTGTGAAAGATATTTCTTTTAGTGTGTAACTGCCTACTCCTGAGCATAACGCTTTTAAGCCTGTCAGCATATAATTAGAAGCGACTATTGTTGTTGTACCTGTGATTATTAAATCATCCATCACTTGACCTGCTGTTAGCGTATAGGTTTCATTTATACTAAATGTTGCTCCTGAATCATCGCTTTGTATTGCAATTATTGTATTTGTTGTCGCTGTTAGTTTGAACCTAATTTCTACATCGAGTGTTGCGGTTGTGTTTAGACCGTGAAATTCGTGTCTTTTCGTGATACTACTTTGGATAAAACTAAGGCTCTTCTGTAAACTGACGTTTGGGTTTGTAGTTAGTTGTAACTCAGGCACTCCGAGATTCGTTACACCTACAGGTAGTGTTGTCGGGAAGTTTGCTTGATAATTAACCGTGCTAATCATTCCTCCTCCTCCACTTGGTGTTGCGCTTCCTCCTGCTGTCACTCCTTTCAATGGCGCATTACACGCATCAAGGGTGAAGCCAACCTCAATACTTATGTTAAGGAGGATGCCTGAGAGGGAGTTTGAGGCAGTATGTTCAAGTGGACTAGTCGCTGCGGTAGTTACGCTGTAATGATGTCTGAAATCAAAGATATTGTCCCCATTACGCATATCAGTGAGTATGTCTTCTGCCGCCTGTTCTGCGTTGCTGACTAATTGTTTCTGACTCTCTATCTTATCTGACTTGTCGGGGGGTAGGTCGAGGATGTACACCTCAAAAGAATACTCTTTAGAAGTGCTGTCGTATGTCGCTCCTGTGTACACAACGTGCATACAGGGGTAAACCTCAAATTTATCTAAGTCCACACCTGAAGGAGAGCCGTGAGTAAAGGTCTTTAGGAAGTGATGTTTCTCTACAAACGTCTCAAACCTATCTATTATGTTGTTATACGTTATCATTGTTTAGTTTGTAGTGGAGGTCTTTGAGAAAAGCAAGGTGCGTGAATACAGCCCCGACACTCCTCTCAGTAACCTCTTCCATCTTGTTAAAGTTTTCCCCTGAGAGTGCGTAGAGGGTTGGATGCCATCCCCATTTACTGCTGAATCTGTCAGGTGCGCTGCCGCCTTCAGTAAAGAGGACTTCATAGTGTGCAGTAGTTCTCTTTTTGAACTCAAAAAAAAAAGGATACAGCCTCCAAATAGTTCGGCAGGAAGTTGCTTGAATACCTCAGCATCCTCTTTAGCTGTGTATTTCGCTATTGTGTGTGCATCTCCGTGATGTCTTTCTATCGGTCTGTAAAGCACACTCATAATCTTATGTGCGTTCTCCCAAAAGTTCTCACAATATGTCTCGATGTCTATCCACTCTCCTAAACTGAACTCCTGCCAGTTTGGAATAAAGCCATAGCTCTCACCATTTAACTCAATTACCCTGAGATGTCTTCCTGACTCCTGTTCAGCAATGGTCTTCAAGTGCTTGTCTGCTGCCGTTACATCGCTGAGGGGGGCTTCTCTTAACTCTTCTATGGTGATGTTAGCACACGCTGACACACGCTTGTAGAGGTTATCCTCTGTCTGAATAGTCATTAATTGACCTAACGTGAGGTCTGCATAAAGTAGAGGTACATTGAACTGCATATTATTATAACGATTAAAGTGTTAAAACCTTACCCAAAGGCATATGAGCCGTAATTAGGGTTTGTCTGATTGAACGTGATTGCATAGCGTGATGCATCTATAAAATGATTGAATAGGTCTACAGGTGCGTTCAATATACGTCCGTTCTTGTCCTCCTTGTACTTGTAGTTCCTTAATTCTTTGATGCCATTCACACTCCTCTCTGTGATGAATAGCGGTCTTGACCTGAGGAAGTCTATCCCTGCTCTGATGCTGTCTGCTCCCTTCCTGCAAGGGTGTATGTTAAAGCCGTGTCCGTGCAAATCATCTATGCTCTTTGGCTCTGCACAATCGGCAATTACTGAGTCCTCTCGCTTAATCCCTGCGTCCCTCATTACCTGAGCGATGGCTGCGTTAGTCAAGCCTGTTGCGTAACATACTTCATCTAACAGGAAGCCGTGTCCGTCCGTGTAAACTTTAACTATGGCTGTTGCGTCATTAGTGTAACCGAAATCAAGCCCCACATTCATTAGTTTAAATTCAGGGGGGATATTCTTCACCTGCTTCCAATGCGTGAGAACAGCACTCCTATTCACACCCCTCTCTCCTAACCCATACACCTTCCAAAAGTTCTCATCTACCTCTTGAAATCTCTCAATCTCTTGAACTACTGATTCATTTAAGAATGGGTTATCCTTGTATGTAGTCTGAAAGAAGTCCGCATCATCCCTCTCAATCACGTTGTCGTAAATCCAATGGAACTCGTCAGATGGATTGTAGTCAATTACTACCCTCCCTGTGGTTCTGAGGATTAACTGACGCCAATCTTCAAGGCTCAACTCATTGCACTCATTGATGAATAGGAGGTCTCTCTTCCTTCCTCTGACCTTCTGAGGTTGGTCAACTGAGATGAACTCAATTAGGTTGCCATACAGCTGATACGTGCTGTCTGATTTGTTATGACCTGAGGGGCTGTACATACCCTCCTTCTCAAGTATTTCAAAGAAGTCTCTCATCACCGATGCTCTGAGCGCAGGGAATGTCTTTCGGCATATTGTGACTACTGCTCCTGCTCCCTCATTGTGATAACAGAACTCTACAATAAAGGTGAGTAGCGAGTATGTCTTACCACTCCTCGTGCCTCCCTGATGGACTTGTATCTTGGCTTCTGATTCAGTAGCGTGATAATATGTCGTAGGTAGGTTCACTTTTAGTTATGCTATTTGGTGATTGTGTTCACTTTCTCTCTCTCTTCGCTTTACGTGATACCTCATTCATCCACGTTAATGGTTTCTTCTCTGTTATTGTCAGGTCGGTTGTCTCTATGTACCCTCTCCTTTTGCCTTTGGTCTTGAGAAAGAATATAGTAGCTGCTGCACTACCCTCCTTGATGAGTCCGTGTAGGTGGCTCTCAGCAAAGTCTAGAGCAATGTTCTCCAACTCTATCACCTTGCTTTTATACTCAGCGTCTTCCTTCATCCATCGGTAGTGAGTGTCTCTTGATACGTTAGCTGATTTACAGGCAGTTGAAACTACCCCTAATGATTTACCTAATGCTTCTATGAGCCTGTCTTTTTTAGTGTCAGATTTGTCAGTCATCTTTGAATGCTTTTAATGAATAAAATATGAGTGAATTTCGGTATCCTTCTTTGTGTGTTGGAACTATGGGGGTTACTCCGTGCATATTTCTCCACGCAGGATAAACTAATAATGAATTGTCAGCCTGTTCAAATGTAGCATTGTAATCAGGTACGTGAAGGCACCCTCCTTTGCTGTTATTCCTCTTGGTCATTATGACGTTTACTGCTCCCTTTACATTCCTGACATCTGTATGGAAGGATGCTGCTATGTTAAAGTTTGATATGCTGCTCGTGAACAGGTCTCCGAATCTCCACTCCTTTGAGATGCTCTCCATTACCTTTAATTGGTTGTGATAAATATGGGGGGCAATCTCTTTGATTATTTTACCTGATTCAATCGCTGCTGCTGTCATCGCTTTAATGAAGACCTGAGCAGGTTTATGATTGTGTACGGCTGCTCTGTTCCTGTAATGTCTCCTTGTCATTGCGTTAGGTGGAACTGAGCCGAGTATCGTACTCCATTGTGCCGTGCCTTTCTTCCTCGCCTCTGTCCTGTTGCCTCTGAGCTTAATCACGTCTGCCCTATCTAAGAATTGCTTAGGAACGTTATCTGACCTGAACTCAGCGTTAGCGATGCTCAATAGCTGACTCAATCGTGGAGAGTAGTCGTCAATATCTTTAATGTAGAAGCCTATTACCTCTCCATTGTCTTCAAGGAGACAGTCTTCTGTAATATTTGGCTCTATGTACTCACAATCTTGTGATGACTTCCTTTCGTGTTTGAGGGGGGTTAGTTTAATCGTTTTCATTGAGAAGTGTTTTAAGGTATTCTAAGCAACGTTCTGAGTCTTGGGTATCACAATGGCTAACGATGTTGTTAACCCTAGTTGAAATGCTCTTTAAATGACGCTCAGACTGATTTGAGCCTCGCTTTAATCTGCCGTTTCTCCCATCACCGAGTATCTTGATTATTGCAGGGTTTGCTTTAGCTATAAAATTAGAGTTAGTGAATCTATCTCCTTCAAATACGGCTATCTTATTTGCCTTTGTAATGTACCTGAGCATCTTGTCTAGGTCAGTCATAACGCTCATTGAGAGTCTGTCGCTCCCCTGAAATACACTACCATCATATTTACCTACGACAATATAGTCAGGGGTTTCGTGGAATAAGAACTTGCCTAATTTATGCGTTTGTACCTCCTGCCCTTTTAAGAGCTGAGACATTACCCACGTTTTGCCTACACCACATTTACCCACGATGAGTACGCAGTTCCTGAGCCACGTCTTGTCTGCCTTGTATCCGAACTCTTCCATCATTATTACTTGACCTGTTAATCTGTAGTGATTCTGTTTCTCTTTTGATAGTCCTTTATCGAGGATGTTCTCCTCTAATCTTAACGACTTAGGTAGCAGTTCCTTACGGCAGTCCCAAAATATGCTCAGTTTATCTCCCCATAATTCTTCTGCTTTCCTTATCCTGTCATAGAACATATCGTTGTACACATTAGGGTAGCGTCTGTTCTCTCGATGCCATCCTTTGTAACAGCATAATGTCGTTTCAAGAGTGAAGTATGATACGTCAATATGGTCGATGGTTCGTTTAGCCTCTTTAATTAATTCATTGCCCTCGTCATTCAGCCAATCAAGTATTTCGGGGGTATAATTTGGTTCATTGTCTTTGTACCAATCCAAGTCATCCCGACCTAGCACCTTGCATAATCCGTTCCTGTGTGATTTGCTCCCTGTGATGTCTTCAAAGAATAACCAATCACAATCCACATTGATACCTGCAATCCTCAAGTATTCTAAATAGCTGAAAGTTGAGAGCCTCCCAAATGTCACGAAATCTTTTATCACTACATCCCATAACAGTCTGAAATTGTGATACTTATGCTGCCCTGTCGTGATACTATCAAAGTAGTGTCGTTGTGTCTTCCCTTTGAGTAACTCGATGTAATTGCTTACAGCCCAAATGAATCGAGTGCGTGTGTATCTTCTGTCTGTATCCCAAGGAAGATTATTGTAATGTTCGTGAAACCACACCTCTAATTCATCGGTGTCTTCAACTAATGTCGGGAACGCTGACCATATCCTGTAAGTCGTTACCACGTTCTGCGTATTGCCGTTAATGAACACAAACCATAGCCTCTGCTCTTCGGTCATCTGAAGCCTCTTAAACAGGTAAGGGAAGGCATAATAAACTGCTCCTGCGTGAGCCCCATATTTTAGATGGAACTCGTAGAAATCAAGGAACACTTTCCTCCTGTGTTCAGGTAGCCTATAATCTTTCATCTAATGTTGCCTCCTACAATCCAAAATAATGTCTTCTCATTCCACAAATCTTTCATATACTGCTTAAAATATCTGATACACTTACCCTCGTATCGGGGGTGAAAGTAAATGCTACCTGCTTTCTCGTTAAAGGTGTCAGAATAATCGCAATAGCCTGTGCCGTTCAAGTTCTCGTACCGCATCTTATGCCTAAAACCTTCTTTACCCTCAAAACTCCAATCAAACATTCCATCAGTTTTATCACTAATGTGCTTGAGCCTGTGTTCTATGTATTCAATATTGTAGCTTCCGTGATTACCTATTCCCATCAGCACAATCGTCTTGATGTTTGGTTTAGGATATTTGATTAAGCCGTATAAGATTGATGTTGATGAGTTACAGCTACCGCAAGGCATCACTAATGTCGTGATATTGTCAGGTATGTTCTTCACTTGCTCTGCCCCTACTGCGTGAAAGTCTCTTATCCTGCTCCAAGAGTTGCAATTCTCTTCTAGGGTGATGTTCGTCTCAAGGAACTCGTGATTAGGAAGCACCTCTAACGTCTTCTTCGCTAATGCTCCCAACGTCTTTGCGTAGCCTACTTTAGAATAGAGCATCTTTGCTCCCAGTCTCTTTGCTCTAAATAGGTATGGCGATTTCTCTATGTCTTTCTTGGAGTATGTTATCACACAACCTATTCGGTAATGCTTACAAATCTCTGAGATAAATGCGTGTTGAGGGGATTGTGATACCGAACCACTAACTACACCTTTGCATCCTTGCTTTACCCATCCATCCACTAACCATATACATTGCCGTAGCTTCGCTCCATTAATATCACCTAATCCAAGAGGGGCAAACTTATCATCCCTCTTGAAATACATCCCATCGAATAGCTCAATCGGTGTTAGGTCATATATGGTGTCTATCCAACGCACTTCTTCATTGCTTCAATCAGTAATCCTCCTACATACACTCCGTCCTTTCTAAGCCCATTTGAGAGTGCTAAAGCCTCTGTGTAGTCATCGCCCTCAAACTCTATTTGAATGGCTCTCTTGACTCCCTCTTGCATCTCTCTTACCGTGTCATCAAGGTCTCCGTATTCATCATCAAGCACCGAATAGTCAACGTTGTCCTCAGGAGTCCAAACGTCTAAGCCCCATTCTTCCATCTTGACATTATCCCATTCGTTTGCTAACATATCCCAATCCCATTCTCCGTATGCGACATTATCTTTAATGATAAACTCTTTCTGCTTCGCCTCATCCCACGTTACTTTATGTACAGGTAGTTCTTTCAGTCCTGCTTCCTTAGCTGCCGCTAATCTCATATTCCCTCCTAACACGACATTGTCAGGATTGATTACAATAGGGCGTGTCTCGAACATCTCAGGGAAGTCCTTGATTGATTTAACTAGTCTTTTGAAACTAGATTCACGAATAGTTCTTGGGTTATCCTCATTCGGGAGGATTAGGTTGATTTTTAATGTAGTCATCTGCTGTATTTAATATGTTTCTTAATGTTTCTCTAATTGGATAATCTGATATGGCTAAGTTAAGGATTATTTCCCAAGCCTCTTCCCTGCTCATTATCACTCTGAAGTTATAGTCGTTTCCTTTGCCGTCTTTAGCAAATAATATCCAATCGTTTGAGGTGTTAATATACCTCTTTGCTCTGCGTGGTGTCATTATACTTGATTAAATTGAATAGATTTGCGATTAAATTCTGAATCATATATTAATAGCTGCTCTGCTGTCTTTACGTGATGTATTGCGGTAGCGTGATTTGTGTAACCTACTGCGTCTGCAATCATATCATAAGTCCATCCTCTTTCCCTGAGGAGTACGCAGCATAATCTCCTTGCGTCAACTAGCTTTCGTTTTCTGCTTCTTGACAATATGGCTTCCCACGTTAGTCCTAACCTCCTTACTCCTCGTTTGCATTGGTCTATTGCAACCGTATTCTCATAATCTGTGTCAGCATAGGCTAATCTGCCTATCATCATTTCTACTCCTATTTGTTCAAGCATCTTCTATAAATCGTTTTAATTCTTCTATTGTTTTTCTCACGCAAGTATTACAGCTACTCACCTTCTTATTTCCCCCTGATGCTTTATTCCACAACTGAGTTAATTGAGTGTTTTCATTTCCTGATATTACATTCTTTCCATCTAATTCCTTCAAGAGTATTTTGATGTTTTCAATGTCTTCTTTACTCAGTGCGCTTGACCATTTATTCAGGGGGCAGGATGCAATTCTTAGACGAGTTTTTATCGGCATAACGCATCCACATAACTTGATTTTCTCTCCTGATTCTGTTTTAATCTCTTTGCCGAATCCAAGAGTTCCGCAGGACTTTGTGCTAGGCAAATAATGCTCACAAATCTTGCAAATTTGAAGCCGTTTTGAGCGTTTTTGTGCTGAAATTAAAAACATACAGAGAGGAGTTTTAAGCTAGGCTGAAGCAATTTAGTGTGTTTTGTTAACGCTGTGTATCAAAGTTTTGTGTTCGTTGAATTTCCTACATAGAAGAGGTGTGGAGAGCCGCAAAATATGACTTCAATTTCTCCCTTGACCTGAACAAAGATGTATGAAATATGGTTGGTTTTATCCCTGATTCTCTTGCGACTTGTGTTAGGTTGTATCCTTGACAATAAAGCGTCAAAACCATTCCATCAAACCAAGATAATCTGTCAACGGCTAACTGAAAATTCTCAAGCATAAATGCGTGACTTAGGTCGTATTCTGCTGTTAAATTTGGTATGGGGGTTGAGGTCAAAAAATACTCTTTTTGAAACTTTCCTCGTGTTGCTTCTACATACATTGACCTTCTAAAATATGCGTAAGGGTTCTCCATCATTGACTCAGTTTTTACTCCTTTTAATCTGAGTATTCTGAGGTATGTATGATGTACAAGGTCGTAAGGTTCTCTGTGAATGCTCTTCGCTGCGTTCACTAACTTTGAATAGTTGGAGTCTATCCATTTATTCCAATCCCTTAGCTTCTCTGAGTTCTTCAACCTTGTCTTTGTAAATCTCTATCATTGCTCTAAGCTCTCCTTCGCTAAACTTTCGTGTCTGCTTAGATAACGTGTACAACGCATCAGCAGTACCCCCTCCGTAGCGTCCATCTAAGGCTACCGAATAGAGATACTGCTGTCCGTTTTGAAATATATTACACCTTTTACATTGGAATTGAACATTAGTCTCATTCCATCGAGTTGAGTACGCCCCTCTCGACATAAAGTGTCCTGCATCTCCTTCCTTCCATCTACTTGTCTTTCCACAAGTAAAACACTCGGCATAGCCTGAATCATCGGATGCTCTCATCCTAATGAACTTTGAGAATATCGCGTCCAAACCTTTAATTACTTTTTGCCGTGTGGATGCCATTTGCGTAATATACTAAACTTTATCCTCTCCCTCCAAACTATTGGGATGCTCTATGAACTTCCAACGTCCTCTCCTGTCCGTATCATCTTCGGGTAGGTCAAGGTCTAGTATCAACCTCTTCATTACGTCTTTCTGCTCCTGAGACATTATGGGAGGGGGTGTGTCCTTCTGTCGTTGATAGTCTTTCTCCATCATCTCAGCTCTCTCACCTTCGTACTGCTGAAAGAACTCCACAATCTCAGGGAGTTTCAGTCGTTCATACATTTTACCATAGTAACCCGACTTTAGCCGTACCATTATGACTTTCCACTCTTCTATTTTCATTACAGGGAACTGCTCAACGAGGTAATCTACCGCATCTATAAAGTTCTGTGTTCCTGTGATAGTCTTGTTAAAGTCAAGATATTCAACTGCGTCTTTCAGGAGTGCCATTAAAGCAACGTGAGTCAGTTTCGGTTCGTGCTTCATCGCTGACCTGATATTGCAGCCGTGATGCCAAGCCTCAGCAGGTGTTAGTTTAGTTGAGGGAGTCGATATAATCGCGATACTCTTCGTTATCGAACTTTTTAGTGTTATCTCGTTCATTTTTATTTATTTTTAATGGGAAGATTCCTCTCCATCCGTTAGCTATTGATTCATTTATCATTTGGATAGCAACATCTAAAGTTTCACTGCTTTCTAGCCACAACTTATGTAACGCTGCTGCCTCTCCAACTTCTGTGTATCTGCCGTATCGCCTTGCTTTACGTTCACTCAACCATATCTCCCATATCTCCTTAAACTTATCTCCCTCAAAAGGGTAGTTAGTGGATTTAATAACTGAATTAATAGTTTTATTAATAGGGGTTGAATTTGAACCTACTGAAGGTTCATTCTGAACCGAGTTAGAATCATTCTGACCTGAGTTTACCCCATTCTGACCTGAATCAACTGAGTCCATCAGAGAGCGAATGAGCCGCTTTCGTGTATTTCCTGACAACTCCACTAGGTGAAGGGTTGAAAGTGTCTTCACGCTCCTCTTAACGGTACTCTCGGACACTCCTAACTCTCTTGAAAGTGTTGCATTGCTTTTATAGAATAGCTTTCCGTTCCCTGTGAAGGAATCTATGTCAGCTAACAGGACTTTATCTATTGCTGTTAAGTCCATCCTGAGCCAAATCTGAGCAGGTATCCATATACCTTTGAATTGTCTTTCCATTATTTCGCCCAATTAGGTAGTTCTAAAACCTGAAGCCTGTCTTCATCTTGATACCCTGTCTCTTCTCCATCCCATTCTTTGAACATAGCAATACCCATTGTCATCATCTGAAAACCTTTATCAAGGTATCCTTCACTCAACTTGTAAATACAGACATTGTAAGGACTGCTGTTTTCGATAGCGATAATGTAATAATCATCTACACCTGTCAACTCTCGATAGACAGCAGCCTGTAGGTGATAGCCATAGTTGTACACGCTCCTTGAGAAGCCCTCAGGACTTCCGTCTTGCGTTGTCTTGATGTCAACTATGCAACTGCTACTCATTGCATCGACAAAGCCTCTAAACGGTACTTCGTGAATCTCTCCCTTTACCTCTTTCTCACGCTGTTTACAATGAGCCAATAGGTCAACGGCACTCAGGTTCTGAGCGAACCTTCTCTTGATACCCTGAATAGTTGCCCAGTCTGAGTTATTCATATAGGTTATCTCAGGATTCTCCTCAGCCATCTCTTTGTATGCCTTCGTATTCTTACGGAGGTCTGTTACATCGTATTCATTTATGAACCTCTGAGGCTCAAGCAGAGCCATATGAACGGCTGTGCCTAAGCGCATAGAAGCAGACTCTACATACTCTCTTTTCTTGTATGCAATGAAGTGTGCAGGAGACTTTATAAACTCTTTCAGTGAAGAGAATGATAGTGTTGTTTTATTTTCCATAATGACTATCGTTTTACTTGGATTGATTGGTCGTAGCTCATCCACTTCCACTCTCCATAAGTTTTAATTGTACAACATATGATGCCATCGTTGTTTAGGTGAGCATCGCACATTGCTTTCTTCCATCCGCGATTAGTCGGTACTAAGTCTCCCTCTCTGATATTTAGGGTAGTTGTGTTGACGATTACTTTCTCCTTTTTAGGAGCGTCTTCTTTGTTAATTTTAGCGTTTGCCATTTTATTTGATTTTATTGATTTAATTCTTCTTCTCTCATTAGCACCTCTCCTGCTAACTGCGTCCAAGTTGTATCAACAAGGTTTACAATCTCAGGTGCGTGTTTCAGCATAGCTCTCGGATTACGAGTGTGCCAACTAAATACAGTCATAGTAGTTACTCCAAGTTGTTCAGCGCAATTCTTCTGCGTACCGAACTTCTTTGAGATAAACTTCTTCAGGTCATTTGTGTTTTGTCTAGCCATTAGAATGGTAATTTAGATTTAGGTATTTCAGGTGATGGGTTTCTTTCATTCCCATCTTTATCATATATTTTATCCATCAGGTCTCTCGTTTCTTTACCGAAGTACCCCTCGATAACACCTAACTTGTA
>TARA_R110002012_G_scaffold77826_4_pt1 | contig 28198 bp, 29 predicted proteins | sample TARA_R110002012 | Tara Oceans TARA_R110002012 (sample SAMEA4396515) | marine metagenome | biome: Westerlies Biome; feature: [DCM] deep chlorophyll maximum layer (ENVO:01000326); material: water (ENVO:00002006), including particulate matter (ENVO:01000060) such as... | depth 40 m | reverse complement strand
GCATAAAATTTAACTTGAGGCGACAACTAACTTGAAAAACTCCGTTAATGAAGTCTTACGACATCAAAGCAACAGAAGAAGATGTTGAAGAATTTAATCAGCTTAACCCAAATCGTGAGGGGCAGTTGAGAGTAGGAGGTTCTCTTCCAAAGCTTTCGCCACATGATATGCGGAGAACCTTTGCCGTGTTTTATAAACGATATAATTTTGGCTCTATGATGGGTATCAAGTTCCAATATAAGCATAAAAACTTAAATATGAGTGAGTATTATGCAAATCAAGCCTCGCTCATATCGATGCTTGATATTCTGCTCGATAAAGAATTACTGGAAGATATAAACAAAGCGGCAATTGATCTTGGTATTGATATTTACGACGACATCTACAATAAGAGTACTGTATTGGGAGGCATTGAAGGAGAGCGGCAAGCACAAGAAAAGCTTGAGCGTGTCAAGCAAGGTCACGAAGTGCTGATGGACAGAGCAGAAATTGGTACTCTGATAAGAAATGGCACACTTGCGGCTGTTCAATTACCCACTGGTGGTTACTGTACGAACATGGACTGCGACAGAATATGCAGTTTGTCGCTGTTTATAGCTGAAAAAAAAGAGTGTCCACATAAAGTCACTACAGACAAAACCGCTAAGGTTTCTGCTAAAGAGAGGAGCCGTCTAATAAAGCAGTTTCGAGGTTTGAATACGGGAGATAGCCTGTTATCAAGCATTCTTGTGGGTATAAAACAAAAAATAAAGGAAATAGAGGTTACTCTTCAAAGGCATAGCATTAAGCATGAGGCATTTGAAGATAAAATTGAGGGGTTACTATATGTCAGCAATTAAAAATACAGAAAATAAATTTAGAGAAGCACTAAGTAGATTGCTTGCGGGAAAGCCTATTCGCACGAAGTCTACAGGAAAGCTAACATTCAATAAAATCAATAACGAAGCGGGTGCAGGACATAGCTACATAAACAAAGCGTGTTTTAAAAGTCTCAGAGAAGAAGAATTTCAACCGCAAATTGAGCGATACAACAATGTTAAATCTGATGCGATGGAAGGTGGTGTTATCCTCCCTGAGCTAAAACTGTCGACAGAGGATGCACTTAGGAGAGAGTTAAAGCGTGAGATTGCCTTGAAAGTCAGGTACAAGCAAGAGCGTGATGATGCTCGAAAAGAATCTAAGTTAGATGAGTCTGAGCGCAATGCATTGCTGTTTAGGATTTATGACTTGCAAGAACAATTGAGACCTCACAATGGCAGTGTTGTTTCTATCAATAAATAAGTTAAAATCAAACTCTAAAAATGATACGTCAAATTACAAAAATGATAATGGGAATATCGAATGGAATTGTGGAAATTAAACTAACCTAATGATAACAACTCAAGCTTTTCAGCCAAAATATTATCTTCGACATAAAAAACCTCTGTACTTTCAACATGAACAAAGTTTACGGCATGGTTGTTGAAGACTCATGGCATTGACTAATAATTTGTAGTAGCTCGTATTTAATCTGACACTTTCCAATTTTGGATTTGATATAACCGTACAGTTTGTTAGGTCAGTAATGATACGAAAGCAGACGTTTCCCCAGAAATATAAATACGCATTATTTGACTATAAATATTAGCAATTAATCGAAGAACCTGACTGGAAAAAATGCCACCAAAGTAGTCATTCAAGCAATTGTGTTTAAATGGCCTCTTTGTGCATTTGTGAGTTAGTAACCATAGAAGAGCTACAAAAAAGCGAGCTTGTGATAGCTCGCTTTTTTGTTCTGTTAGATACTTAAATTAATCGAAAGAAACCTTTTCAGCAACAAGTACCCCATCCTCATTGATAATGCCCTCAATTTTGACTGATACTCCATCTGCGAGGTCATCAATTGTACCACCTTCAAATTTTGTATCATCATTGGTAGTTATTTTTTGATCGCCAACTGAAAAGTCAGTAGCGGAAATAAACTCTGAAATAGCGCCTGATACCTCAGCTTCATTTTCATCGTTTTCTTCAAATTCAACTTTAAACGCTACAATAGAGCCGTCACTATTGGTATACCCTTCCACCTCAACTTCCACACCTAGCGCTAAATTCTCCGCTGTACCATTTTTAAAAGCCGTAAACTCATCTGTAATTACTTGTTGTCCATCAATTTCAAAATCAGTTGCAGAGTTGAATACGGTAATAATTCCTTCAACTTCAACTTCATCAGCCTCTTCAAATTCAACTTTTGTTGCTACAAGCGTCCCATTTTCATCGAGCACACCTTCAACTTCTAGTGTTACACCAAGTACCAGCATCGAAGCACTGCTGTTCTTGAATTCGGTTTCACCGTTAGTTGTGATAGCTTGTTCACCAATTGAAAACTCCGTTGCTGATACAAATGCAGATACAACGCCTTCTACTGATATTTCTTCAGCTTCTTCAAATTCGATTTCATCTGCAACGAGAATACCATCATTATTGATGTGGCCTTCAACGTCTATATGAACGCCTAATGCCAAACTTTCGATACTACCGTTATCAAACTCTGTATTATCTGTCGTTGTAATGGTTTGTTCACCAATGGTAAATTCAGTTGCACTAGTGAATTCTGTAATTTCACCTTCTATTTCACTTTCACGGTCATTATCATCTTCTGATTCAAACTCAATTTTTTTCGCGACTATCGTACCGTCTTCTGCTTGATGCCCTTTAATTTCTACTTCAACACCGACAGCTAATAAATCAGGATTGCCATCCTCATATCGTGTAAATTGGTTAGTGGTAATCGAGTGTCCGTTAACAGTAAAAGCCTCTATCGAATTAAAACTATCTATGTTGCCTTTAAGCTCTACAAATGGTTCGGCATCCCCTGAATCGTTTTCTGTTGATTCAATCTCAATTTCAAGTGCCAGTAGCGAACCATCATCTTGAGGGATACCTTCAACTTCTACTTCGGTACCAAGCGTGATAGTAGAGAAAAACTCACTTGTGTTTAACTCTGCACCATTCGGTGATTCAATCACACTTGCATCCGTGACTTTAACTGTTACGCCATTAACTGAAAAAGTGGGGGCACTGATATCTGATACTTTGCCTTCCAACTCGGTTGTTTCTGTATCATCGTCAACTTCGTTGACTGTTTTCTTGCGTTTTACCTGACTAGCAAGCAATTGACCTTCATTATCAAATGCTTTTATAGAAACCTTATCGCCAATTAAAATGTCATCGATTCTAAAACGTCTTTCATCGTCTTCTGAGTCATCAATAAAACGCGTGTACTCATCAGTAAAAATTGTTTTGCCTAGAATAACAATCGAATTAGTCTCTAGATCAGTTGACTCGATAAGCCCTTCGATTTTAATTTCAGTGTCGTGCTCAATTCTGATTTCTGTTGCGACAAATACATCTGCAACAATTGAGCCTCTAACAGCAATATCAACACCTAGTGCTAAATCTGAGCTTTGCCCTCCTTTGAAGATTGTTTCGTCTGTGGTTGTGATGGCTTGGTCATCTACCACAAAATCAGTAACTGACGTAAACACCTCGATTTCACCTTCAAAACCTATAAGCTGACCAGCTAAGTCTTGCGCTTCTTCTATTTCGACTTCGGTGGCAACCAAAATACCATCAACAAGATCTGTTTCTGATTCAACTTCAACTTCAACACCATCAAGCAGCTCACCTTCGACAGTAGCGCTTGAATAATCAATAACTTGCTCACCAATATTGAACGTCATAGCTACCGTATCAAGTTGCGATACCTCGCCAACTAACTGAATACCTTCTGAGCTAGAAGATAATTCTATTCGTGTCGCAATATACTGACCATCGTTGTTTTCGATAGCACTGATTTCAATCCAGTTACCTATCTGAATGGAATCAAAAGTGACGTTTTCAAACTCAGTTAAATCATCAATAAAGTACACCTGACCAAGCAGGGTAATGGTTTTATCAGCTAAACTAATACCTGTGACAGGACCTTCCGCACTCGCTTGGTAATCGATGGAGGATGCCTCTGCACCTTCACCATCAGCTCCAACATTTCCGTTTACGGTCACAACCATACCTACTTCTAATGCATCTTCGGTATCATTTTCTCCGTTAGCGGTTACACCAGCTTGGTCTGTCTCAAACTTAACACCATTAATATAAACACTACCAAAACCTGTAATTACACCAGTTGCCGTCACAGGAGCCTTATAATCAATGTTCACACTTAAGGTTTGACCTTCTGAAACAGTGACGGTTTGTGACTGACCGTTGTTAAAGCTATAGGTGATTCCTTGAGCAGTAACACTGTTCACGCTTAGCGTATATTCACCAGTAACTAGGTTTGATAATACTTCACCTGTCGCCAGTGACATTGAATAATTATTAGGGCCTGTTATTTGTATATCTGCCGATAAGCCTGACGGTAGTCCAGCAACAACAACATCAAGATTTCCGTAGGCTGTTATGTCAACTGGTTGAGAGGTACTATCACTTGAACCTCCGCCACAGCCAACGCTGGACAGTACGATGAGTGATAGGGCTAATAGTTTAAATAAATTTTTCATTTTACACCTTTACAATTCGGGTAAAAAACATCGGTAGATAAGGAGTAGGTAGTACAAACTTATCGATAGACTTTTTCTACATATGAAAAAATGACATAAAGTTTATGCCACGACTGCCCTTGGACAGTTTACCAATAACTATAGACCATTATTACTAATGACCTAGGTTAGCTGTTTATAGCAAACCAATTAAATTAATACAATTAATGTTTATGTGTGAAGAAAAAATGTGATGTAAATTCAAAATAAAACTAATAACGACCGCAATTCAGAAAATATAAGGGTTTTATCAAGTTGAAAATCGCTGACTCTAAGAAGTTTCCAACTCGAAATGGGGCACAAATGAGTTTGTTGACCGTCCGCTTTATTGAAGTAAACACATAGCTCACATTTGTACTGACAGCCTCTTCTTCGCTCACTGATCTTGCCCTACAAACAAGCTGTAAATTGTAGTTAAACCTAACCTGAATATGAATATGATTATGCTTATGATTTATCAAAACTCCATGTCTTCTTTTGGCTAAGAGAAGCATTATTCTCTTACATACGCATAATGTCTGCTATACATAAATTTCAGTGTTTCAAGCCATACTTATAGTCCCTTCAAAAAAGGAGCACTATCATGTATAACAGCGAATCAACTTCACGAAAAACCTGCTGGAATAAAGGCAAACTAGTTGGTCAAAAACTCCCACTTAAACTCGAAGAAATATGGTCAATTAGGATACGGTTAGAGCTGGCAAATAACCTGCGAGAATTAACGATGTTTAATTTGGCTTTAGACTGTAAATTACGCGCCTGTGATTTTATTAAACTAAAAGTTTTGGATATTGCTCATGGAGCTACTATTCAGTCCAGAGCCATGCTTATTCAACAGAAAACAGGTAGTTCGGTTCAATTTGAATTAACCCCTAAAACTAGAAAGTCACTGCAAGAATGGATAGCACAAAAATCGCTTAGGTCTGGTGATTATTTGTTTGGCAGTAGAGTAAAAAGAGATTTTCATTTAACTACTCGTCAATATGCAAGGATCGTTAAAAAATGGATTTCAAGTATAGGTTTAGATCTCACATTATATGGCACTCATACCATGAGACGAACTAAAGCATCTTTAATCTATAAGAAAACAAAAAATTTGAGAGCAGTTCAAATATTACTTGGGCATACGAAACTAGAGAGTACAGTTCGTTATCTTGGCGTTGAAGTAGATGATGCGCTTGAGCTTTCGGAAACAACCGACATTTAACCTAAACTCAAGGCATGGACGCCTTCTTCAATGATACGAAAGCTGACATTACGGAATTTCAACTCATGGGTTAGCCAGTTAATGCTTTTTAGACATCAGCATCAAGCCTAAGGCTCTATACACTTTGTAAAAAACACCATCAGAGTTAAGGCGTATGGTATCAAGATCTCAGCCATCAAACTTATCATTATCTTTTTATAACTCAACACGTAATTCATTTTCCTCAATAATGTTGAATTCACTTTAAATTCATTTTACTTCGATATATTTATGGCAGAACTAAATTAAAGGAGTGATGTATGAAGTCATTAAATGAAAGTCATCAAAAAATCAAGTCACCTGTAAGAGCAGATAAAATATATATTTGGGATCCTCTTGTACGTATTTTTCATTGGACTCTAGTTGTTGCTTTTTCAATCGCTTTTATTAGTGAAGATGATTACCTTACGATTCACTCTTGGGCTGGTTACACCATACTGAGTTTATTAATGATTAGAATTCTTTGGGGTTTTGTTGGAACAAAGCATGCTAAATTCTCAGATTTTGTTTTTTCTAAACAAGATATCACTCAATTTATAAAAGATACCTTATTGTTCAAGGCAAAGCGTTATCTCGGCCATAATCCTGCGGGTGGGGCTATGGTTATTCTTTTAATATTTAGCTTGTTGTTTACCGCTTGTAGTGGGTTAGTGATCTTTGCAATTGAAGAGGGCCAAGGGCCTTTGGCTTTCTTGTTATCAGAGGTCAGCAGTAATTGGGGAGATATTGTTGAAGAAATACATGAGTTCTTTGCAAATTTCACATTATTTCTTATTGCAGTACATATTGCTGGCGTAATTATAGAAAGCTTAATACATAGCGAAAACCTCATTAAATCAATGTTTACGGGCACAAAAAGACGTATCAAATAGAAAGTTCACTCTTAATTTTAAGAAATAGGAATAATCATGTTCAAAAAAAACACTTTTAAAAATATTGTCTTAACAGGTTTGTTAGCTGGTTGTTCAGTCAATCTTATGGCTGAAAGTATTGATAATGAGCTTATAAAGCAAACAAATAACCCAATTCAACCAACAAGTTTGGAAAAAGGAAAACAGCTATGGCAACAAAAATTTATTGGAAAAAAGCCTTATGTTGAACGTAGTTGCACATCTTGTCATGGGGCTAAGGTAAAGCTTGTAGGTAAACACATTAAAACCAATAAAGAGATAAAACCAATGGCAGTCTCTATCAATCCACTTCGATTTACAAAAAAAAGTAAAGTTGATAAATGGTTTTTTAGAAATTGTAAATGGACAATGGGGCGAGAGTGCACCCAGCAAGAAAAAAATGATATTACCGCTTATTTAAAAAGCCAATAATTTTCAATAATCAGTGACTAGAAATTACAAACGGGGTATGAAAATATGAAAAAATCAACCATAGGTACAGTACTAATAACATCAACATTATCATTGCTAAGTGTCGGTTTTATATCATCGCAACAAGCATTTAGCTTCGACGATGATAAGTCTTGGGACTTTTCTGAGTTAAAAAAACCAGGTGTTTTAGCTGTTAAGAATGAAAGTTATAAACAGGAATGTGGCAGTTGTCATATGGCCTATTCACCGGGTTTATTACCAAAGAAGTCTTGGATAAAGGTAATGGATAATCTTGAAGAACATTATGGTGATAATGCTGAGTTAACAGCTCAATTGCATGTTAAAATATTGAATTATTTAACAACTAATTCTGCTGATGTTTCAGACTATAAGCGTTCAAGAAAAATAATGGCTTCGTTAGATAAAACTCAACTTACGGATAGAATAACATTAACGCCTTATTTTATTAGAAAGCATGACGAGATTCCTAAACGGTTTGTCATTGATAACCCTAAAGTAGGAAGCTTTAGCCAATGTAACTTATGTCATTCAAATACCGTAAACGGTTCATTTAGTGAAGATGAGGTGAGTATACCAGGTGTTGGATATTGGCATGATTAAGAACATACTAAAACCTAGCATAGAAAAGTACAAATGGGAATTGGCCCGATATAACTTAAACGTTGGAAATATAATGAAAAACTATTTATTACTTTTTACCTTATTCTTGTTAATTGGCATCAGTACCTCATATTCTGTAACGGCCTCAGAACACAATGGATATAATCTCTCATCAATGTCATTAGAGCAAGAAGAAAAATGGCCTATTGATGAAAGTTTACATAAAGGTATGGTTGAAATTCATGCTTTAATGGTAGCAAATATAGCTGATATTCATCAGGATAAATTTACTAAAAAGCAATACAAAACTTTAACTGATACATTACAGACTCAAATTAACTATTTATTTGAAAACTGTGTATTACCTTCAGGCGCTGATATGCAGTTACACATCTTACTTTCTAAAATGATAAAAGGAGTGTCTAAAATGAATACAAGCAATGAACAGCTTCAAGGTGCTATACAAGTTATTCAGGGACTTCAAAACTATTCCGTATATTTTGACGACCCTCACTGGGATAATTTGAGTCATTAATTCAAATGACTCATCTTAAAAAGTAAAATAATCGAGAAAGCCATATGAAAAATTATTTAAATACAAAAGATCCATTACACTTGATTCGAATATCTATTGTAATGTTAAGCCTGCTTTCATTAACTTCTTTTGCAGAGGATCATGATAAAATTCAATCATTGGTAAAGACTGGAAAAATTCAGCCTCTGGAAGCTATTTTACAGCGTTTATATAAAATAGAACAAGGCCATATTCTAGAGGTTGAGCTAGAGAAAAAGAAAAACCGTTTAATCTATGAAATTGAAATAGTGAATGATGATGGAATTGTTAAAGAGTATATTTTTGATGCTAAAAGTGGCGAATTAATAAAAGACAAATTTGAGGATTAATCCATGCGATTATTGTTGGTTGAAGACGATCTGGATTTAATTCAAACCCTGCAAAAAGATTTGGAACTCGCAGGCTATGCGGTTGATGTAGCTAATGATGGTGTAGAAGCAAAATTTCTAGGTTGTGAAGGTATTTATGATGTAGTTGTACTTGATCTAGGTCTTCCTAAATTAAGTGGGCTTGATGTACTTAAATATTGGCGTAAAAAAGGTCTTTTATTACCTGTAATTGTGTTGACCGCAAGAGACACTTGGCATGAACGCATTGATGGTTTTAAAGCTGGGGCGGATGATTACCTTGGTAAACCATTTCACGTTGAAGAACTATTAGCACGCTTAAATGCGGTGTTACAGCGCTCAAATAACACGGCTCCGTCTAAAAATTTAATTAAAACTGGGTTAGTGCTTGATAGTATAAAGCAAGCGGTCACTATAGATAATGGTATAGCGCATACTCTAACAGGTGTAGAGTTTCGTTTATTGCGTTACCTTATGTCTCACCCTGAAAGGATACTATCTAAATCAATTCTTACAGAGCATGTATATGACTTTGATTCTGACAAAGATAGTAATGTCATTGAAGTTTATATAAAAAGGCTTCGTAAAATCATTGGTAAACACCGAATTGAAAACCGACGTGGACAAGGCTATATATTTAAGGATATTGAATGAGTTATTCTTTGCAAAAAAAGTTAGCATCAGGATTACTTATCCGTTTAATTTTTGCATTTATTATTATTTGGGTGTTAGTCAACTCAAGCGTCAATTATTTAACCCATGATTATGTTTATACTCGGCTAAGCCATGATACTGAAACATTATTAGCGATCATAATTAATAAAAAAAACTCACCCAGTGAGAGTGTTTCGGGTGTTGGTAGTATTTACCAGCAACCTTTTTCAGGGCATTACTTTGAAGTTATTCAAAAAAACCAGCAATTAAGATCAAGGTCTCTGTGGGATCAAAATTTAGAGTATCCTAACAAGTTTTCAGCGCTGGAAAATAGATTTGAAGGAATTGGCCCGATGAAGCAACCTTTATTGTTATTAGCCAGTAAGTTTACCCATCAAGGAGAGTCTATCACTATTATTGTAGCGGAAGATATTTCTTCTGTTGAAAATGCAATGATGAACTTCCATAGAAAGTTTACGGCTGCTGTAGCTTTGATTATGGCGATTCTCATTTTTTTGCAAATTAAATCACTACGAAAAGGTTTGAGGCCATTAGCGCAATTGCAACAAGATTTAATGAGCCTAGAAACAGGTAAAATAACTAACTTAAAAACCACTGTTCCTGATGAATTATCACCATTAGTGGCTGAGATTAATCTGTTACACCATGCGCTTGATGCGAAAATATCAGGACACCGTAATGCGCTTTCGGATCTAGCTCACGCTTTAAAAAAGCCATTAACCGTATTACAACAACTTTCAAAGGATAAAGAGCTTGAAAACCTACCTAATATAAAAGATGTTTTGGTAAGACAAACAGAAAATACTCAACAGTTAACACAACGAATATTAAATAAAGCTAGGCTAGCAAGTTCCCTACAATCAGGAAATGGATTTACGTTTGATGAGGATCTTAATGAACTTATTGATACATTACACATGATGTACCATGATAAAGAGATAAATGTCTCTATAAAAATGTCACAAGAAATACAGTATTTATTTGATCGAGAAGATATGTTGGAGCTACTTGGAAACGTACTTGATAATGCTTATAAGTGGGCTAGAAGTTCTATTTCAATTGAAATAAGCCAAAGTACACGTCTTAATATTATTATTGAAGATGATGGCTTAGGCATTCCATTAGATAAAGTAAACACTATATCTAAACGGGGAGTTCGTTTAGATGAAAGTGTTGATGGACATGGGCTTGGCCTTGGTATTGTTAATGATATTATTGAACACTATAAAGGATCAATAACCTACGGCATATCCGAACAATTAGGTGGATTCAAAGTTATTATAGAGCTACCTTAATGATTTAGTCTGTTTAGTACAATGAATAGTTTTTTATTAATTATCACAAAAGAAAGGGAAATAAAAAATGTCTCAACAATTTAGCGCTGTTTTTGTTTGGAGCAGAAATATTCGTTTATTTCATTGGATTAATGTGACTGCGATATTATTGCTTATAGCCATTGGCGTTATAATCTTAAATAATAAAATCTTGGGGGTATCCGTTGATGGAAAAATTTTATTAAAAACTATTCACGTATATATAGGTTATATATTCGCGGTTAATTTACTTGTCAGAATAGCACTTGGTTTTATTGGTAAAAACTACGAACGTTGGAATAAAACCTTACCATTTCAGCAGGGATTCACTAAAGAATTAAAAGATTTTGCTCAAGGTGAAAAAGCTTTTTATCAAGGACATAATCCGGCAGGAAAGTTGATGGTTGCAGCTCTCTTCTTTTTATTATCTGTTCAAATGATTTCAGGGCTAATTATCGCAGGTACTGACATTTACTACCCTCCTTTTGGTGAGTACTTTGCTAAGTCTATTGCGATTGATAAAACTGATTTAAATACAATCAAGCCTTATTCTAAAACAAATGTAGATGAAGAAGCATATAAGGCTATGCGAGCGTTTAGAAAGCCATTTATTACTGCTCATGTCTATTCTTTCTATACATTGTTATTTTTAATTCCTTTACATATTTTAGGCGTTATTTTTACTGAGCGTAAAGAACGCACATCTGTGGTATCAGCAATGATTAATGGATATAAACATTTGCCAACGAATAAAAAAGAATAAGCGCCCTTTAAAAAGTAAAAGCATGTTGAAAATAGCATGCCTTGTACATCTGTGCTTGTTTTGAAAAGTGACGTATTTACAAAACTTACGAATAAATATTTAAGTTCCCAAAATGGGTACAGAATTAGTATCAACATGTAAAGGAGTTGCAATGTCCGCCATTTGAGAAGCGGAAGTGTTGTTATTGGCACAGCTAGCTTCCGTTTGCGCAGTAAGGAAAGTGAGGTTGCTAACGCTTTACGTCCGCTGTTCTGCACTAAATAAACAGGATTTCGACCTGTTCCTGTCGTCCATAGAGGTCTTGTGGTAACAACTGTCTTTTCTAAGTTTCCAAATAAGTAGCCTTTTAAAGTAAAAAACAACTTTAAATTTCAATGACATCTGTGGTCTGCTTTAGGCTCCTGGACTATCATTAAATGCATTAAACTTAATGTCAGCTTTTGGCTAATTACCGACTTTATCAATTGTCCAATTAGGTCATAATCTATATTCAAAATTATCAGAGAAGATATGAGCTACTACAGATTAGGAGGAAAAAAATTTTAATATAAACAACATGTACTAGCGATAATATGCAGCTATGAATTCACTAAAAATTTGCATGGTTCTTTTGATAGTTAGTCCTCTCAAGGTATGGTACTTTCCTACCACAGACCCTGTTTATCTACAGGCAATTCTTCTTTAGTCATAAATACACGTATTTTGATAGTTTCACCGTCTTTATTAGAGCATTCACAGACCATAAGACCTAAGGTATCTATTGACGCAGTATTCCAATCCATAAAACTGCCATGGGACTTCTTCTTTCGCGTTAATCGTTTATCATCTGCTCTTAGTTTTATCATTTGCAGCGCCAAATCAAAACTCACATCACAAGCTTTAGCAAGACGATAAATTCGAGTGTAAAAAGCTTTATTTTTTCGGAGTGTTTTTTTCATATTTCGTTATTCTCTTTTCTTATTCAAATCGTAATAATTAACGATTTATACCCTTGATAACTGCTCAAGCTTTTCAGCCAAGATATTATCTTTCACATAAAAAAGCTCTGTACTTTCATCGTGATAAATTTCAGGAGATGATTGTTGAAGACTCATGGCATTTACTAATAATTGTCCCAAACGTAATTCAGGATATTTAGCCATCACATTGGTAATGCTCATTAACAAGTGGCTTTTCACATCATCAATATTACTTTCTATTAAAGCAGAATCTCTTGACGACTCATCATTAATCTCAGTATTTACGGGTATGCCTGATAACATGCCACTGGCAGTTTGTTCCTCATCACAAGTAAACTTGGAATTAAAACTTAACCTGCCAGGCATAAAATCATCATCCGCTAGTGGGGCTTCTTCAAAAAAACTGCTCCAACCTTTTTTCTCATAAGCACAAATTATATCGGCAAGTTGATGAAGCTCATTACCTCCGGCTGATTTGTACTGTGCATCCCAAAGTTTCTCTACACGTTTCAGCGCAACCGTTAGCTCATTATTATTGGTGATTTTATTTTTCAATAATAACTCCCTTGCTGCCAACCTTAAGTCGCAGTTATCTTTTAGCTGACCTGCTTTAGTCTTTGACTGGCAAATCACATCAAAAATATTGCTATATTCAAGCTGTTCTTTATCACCACTTTCACTGTACTCAGCAGGAGCATTGCTTTCTTCCGTTATCCTGAGAGTGTCGCCACACATATCCGCAAAACATTGTTGGCATAAATCAATCTCAATTTGTTTACCATCACCATGAACCGAGTCATAGCCGCAATGATGCGCTATTGAAATAAACTCATGAAACTCATAGTCACCGTCAGCACTTGCTTGTAAACCACAACCATCACAAACCATAGCTGTTAGTTCTTGCGTAGTGACCGTTTTAAACGTTTTCATCACTGCTCCAATTATTTATTTTTTGATGCCATCTATTTTGCCAAAACTGCTCTGATACGCCCGTTACCTCAGCAAGCTTATTGATTAGGGCTTGAGTCATTGCTAATTCATCTTCTCTGAACAGCTCAAACTCTTTTGCTGTTAACCCAAGCTTTTCTTGAGCATGTTTATCGGATAGTTGATGCGTTCTTTGCCAACGAATAAACAAGCTAGAAAAGTAAATCCTTCGATTGCTCGGCTCAGCTTTTACTAAATCCTCATCTAATTTTACTGTATAGCAATAAAGACTTTTTCCTTGGCCAATACGCAGTGACTTTTCGTGTGCTTTAAGATACAGCTCTCCATGTTTAATCATTATTAGTGCGCAATTTTTTATTTCTGGCACATATCGTTCAATAGGAGCGCAATTTATATTGGCCATACCACCATTAACAATGATGTATAGTTGGCTTTCATCTTTTGAATCGACACCAACATGTAACCAATCAGGATGATTAGGTCGTATTAAACGGGATGTAAACTTTTCAACAGACAGCATAATTACCTCAATTCACTTAGCCGTAAAGTGATGGTTTTTTGTAAAACTCAACCAATAAAGATGGATTACTGTTTTCAAATCAATCATCTTTAATTTCATTAACCATTTCTATTTCAAACCGTATCAGCATTAACAGAAAAAAAGCCCTTACTGATAAGGCATTGAATTAAAATAATTAACCCCGTCATTTGAAGTAGACCAATTTCTGGCAATGGAAAAATATCGGGTATGATCCAATTCCAAAGAAAATAGGCAGGAATAACGGCAATGATCAAATTAAAAATTTTAACCGGTATCGTTAATATCATTACTTCATATAGTTTCATTTAAACCTCTCATTTTTAACATACAGCATAATTACCTCAACTCACTCAGCCCTAAAGCGATAGCTTCTTGCTGAAATCGACCAAAAATATTAACTACTTTTTCATAAGAGCTTGTCAAAAAGTGTTCTTCGACTGCTTCACTCGTGATGTCAAAGGTTCGGTGCTCAATATGGTTATCAAACCCACCGAGTTCCAGTTCTATTGTAGGGCTAACTTTGCTTACCTTGTCGAAAGTAACAGTGTCAGAAACATCATCACTAATATCCTCTTCTATACGATTAGTCATCTTCTCAAACTTAACCACATCAGCCTCAAATGGCACATCTTGTTTCACCCTATACGCATATTCCAATAGCTTAGGCTCCGCAGGCATGTACATAACAGCCTCTTGATTAGTTGAGTCAGTCATCCTAAGTATGCGGCCTAGAATCTGGCGAAAATGCATTTCTGTTTTGATATTGGTGAGGTGGCAACAAACCTGCAAGCGAGGGATATTAGTTCCCTCGCTTATCATACCCACGGATATGATCCATTTTTCTTGGCTATGCCTAAAGCGCTGAATAATACTTGTCGGCTCACTTTCTCGATACGTAACTACAACACTATCCTCGTTAAAACATGCCTTCATCAACGAAGATATCTGCCTTGCATGCTCAACAGATGATGCAACAATTAATCCTGCGGCGTCTGAGTTTTTTGTTCGAATTGTTCTCAGCTTTTTCTGTGCAGAAGATATTACGTATTTAATGACTTTTTCATTCTCAATAATCTCCTGATACGGAATGATTGATTGTGATAATAAACACTTAAAGCTCGTAAACGTTTTAGTCTCATCGTCATCTACAACAGAAATATTATTGTTATCTACAGCGATTATCTGCGGTATAAGACAAACATCATCTTGAATAGCCTCAGCAAGCCCATAAACGTAATCACAGGATATTTTGTTGCTAGGATGCATATAGTTTGAAAGTACGATAGGTGCAGCATCTGATCGCCAAGGAGTTCCTGTTAATGCTAAAGTATATTTGGCCTTATCTTGAATATTAAGTATTATCTGCTCACCCCATGCATTTGCATTATCAATGTTAGATCCCGCACAGTGGTGAATTTCATCAAAAATCACAAATACACGATACCGTGTAAATAAACGCCAAAAATCATCATTAAGAAATTGAAGGTTTTGATAAGTTAACGATCTACCCTTAGCGCCTATCAGACCATCAAAACGCTCTTGAGTTGTTAACTGTAAACTTTCACTAAAATCTTGAGAAACAATGGATGATGGTGAAAAGCAAATAATTAAATCAACAAAATTTTTCTTCAATAGTTGATTAGCCAACTCAGAAGCCATTAACGTTTTACCTGCTCCAGGTGTTGCTAATGATAAAAAATGGCTCTTACCACTTTCGTATTGAGCTAGAGCTAATTCAATACATTCAGATTGCCATTGTCTTAATTTCATATATTCTCAGGTAGATTACCTTGGTTAAGTAAGCCTTCAATGGCCCTAATCTTCCCTAATAGCTTCGTATTGTTATCTCTAGCCTTATTGTACTTAGGCTGAAGTTCATGAACCAACTCAGGTAATTCAGAATACAGCTCTTTGTACGCCTCAGACTCACCAAGATTCAATAACAATTCTGATTTATAGTGGTTTAATTTAGCAATTAATTTATTTTGTTTACCTTCATCAATTACCTTTGATAAAGGTTCCTCAACATCTAAGACATTAAGAGAGTCGGGATCAAATAATTCCGTTTTAACAAAGCGTGTCGCCCCTTTTTTATTGACGTTTTTTTTCTTTAACCAGGCTTTCTTTACAAGTTTAAGTAGCTCTGCGTAAAGCCTTCTTCTTACAACAATAGGATCTAAAGAGGGATCGTTTTTTAAGGTGATATACGATGATCTGACATCGCTGGTTGTAAAGTTATCAAAATTTGGCGCTTTAATAATTTGTGCCACAAGAACATCTATTTTCAAGGAAACCTCTAAGTTAATTTTCAATGCTCCGATAGCGGAGCAATTTTAGGCTTTTTATTTGTGACAATCAAGCTCCGATAGCGGAGCAAGTGATGTTATGAATATTATTGGAAAAAATATTAAACGAATTAGAGAAGATAAAGCGTGGACACAAGAGGTTCTTGTCGCTAAATGTCAACTAGTTGAATGGAAAATCACTCGTAGTACTTTAGCTAAAATAGAATCCAATGTAAGAAGGGTTACGGATATAGAAGTTAAGCTATTTTCGCAAGTTCTGAAAACCTCAATTAATGAGCTATTCATTGAAGAGCAGAATTACGAATAACAAAGTGTTGATCTAAATCACTTGTAGTACGAATCAAAATGATACATATTAAATCTATCTGATTATTATTAATGATAAATTTATAATGGACCAATTCAGTTTTGCACAAAAGCAGCGCTTAGCTTATATCGACTTTAAGCTCTATTTTACTGGAATGGTAACCCGTAGTGAAATAGTCAGTCATTTTGAATTAGGTCTTGCGGCAGCAACCAGAGATTTAAAAATCTATAAAGAAAATGCGCCTGAAAATATGGCGTATGACAATGTAGAAAAAAAATATTTTATCACAACTCAGTTCAAACCTATTTCTAAGCATGATGCTCGTCGTACGCTCATCAAGCTAGCTAATAACATCAGTGATGGATTTGATGGTATTGGCGATACTTCATTCCCTATTGAATCACCAAGCCCCTTAAACGTTCCCTGCATTGATATTATCGCTAAGTTATCCCAAGCAATAATTAATAATAAGCCTATTAACGTAATATACACTTCTTTAAGCAGTGGTTCTGGTGCAAGAGAGTTAGTACCTCACTCAATCGTAGATAATGGCTTACGTTGGCATTTAAGAGCTTACGATCGTAAATCTAAGTCGTTCCGAGACTTTGTTTTAACGCGTATTACTAAAGTTACAATTATTGCACAGACACCATCCCATGAAGAAGATAAATTAGAAGATCACCAATGGATGAGAATGGTGCCATTACAAATTATTCCTCATCCAAACAACGTTGAGTACCCAACAGCGATTAAACTTGATTTTGGAATGGAAAACGGCATGTTAGAAGTCAATGTCAGAGCCGCTATGGCAGGTTATTTATTAAGACGCTGGAACGTGGATTGCTCTGAAAGCGGCTCACTTTCAGGCCCAGAATATCAACTTTATTTACAGAATTTACAAGCACTATACGGTGCTGAAAATCTCGCAATAGCACCGGGCTATAAAGCATTATAAAAATGATGGATTATTAAATGAATATTACCCAAATAGAAGAAATCGTTAAAAAGTTTGCATTAGACATTATTGCTAACCAAGTTAACAAGGAAAAGTTTATATACCAATTAATGGCGGCATAGCTATATAGGGCACCATGTAATAAGGATGTGATAATCAATTCTTTTTACCTCACTTATTACAGCGTTAAATATTAATTTTATCAAGGATAGTGTATGTACTTATCGAGTGTTACGGCTGAAAACTTTAGAGGCTTTGAGTCAACCCACGTTACTTTAAACAAAGGGTTGAATCTTTTAGTAGGAGAAAACGATGCCGGTAAAACGAGCTTAATCGATGCAGTAAGATTGGTTTTAGATACTAACTCAGCTGAGTGGGTGAGGATTAAATACTCCGATTTCAGATCGGGATCGACGAAGCTAAAAATCAGCTTGAAGTTCTGTGGATTAAGTGCACGCGATGGCGGTGCATTTGCCGAATATCTGACGTTTGAAAAAGATGAAGACGGTGTTACTCAAACTACGTTGCATATAACATTAACTGCTTCTATAAATGAGACTCAGGCAAATAATAATTCACAAGGTATAAGAACTGAAATTCGTGCAGGCTCTGATGATGATGGGCCTCATTTAGATCGGGATACGCGTTTATATCTTTCTACTACTTACCTTAAACCATTAAGGGATGCAGAAAATGAACTTTCTGCTGGAAGAATGTCTCGGTTGTCACAACTACTGGGTAGCAAGAGCAGTATTGGCGGTAATGAGCTGGATATAGAGCGTCTGATTACGCTGATTGTACAGGCTAACCAATCAATCAAAGCTGATCCTTCGATTTCCACTGCACAGGGCAGCGTCGAAAAACTCTTAGAACAAATCACGTTCAAAGACACACCTTTTTCGCCTGTTATTGACATGCTAGGCAGTAAAAATGTTGTAGACATGAGCGCAGCGGAAAAAAATTCGGCTTTTAAAGCAATTGTTGAACGGCTAACTCTTGGGTTGAATGAGACAGGCTTGTCTCATGGACTAGGGTATAGCAACCTACTATTTATGGCTGCTGAGTTTATGCTGCTAACTCAAGCTGGTGAAGGCTTTCCACTCTTGTTAATTGAGGAGCCGGAAGCGCACCTTCACCCTCAGTTACAAATGAAGTTCATTCAGTACCTTGTAGAACAGCAAAAAGGCCTGCAGTGCATCCTATCAACACATAGCCCTAATTTAGCTTCAAAAGTTTCGCTTGAAAATATAATTCTGATGAATAAAGGGCAGTGTTTCCCATTAAGAAAAGGCGCGACCTTATTGGATGGTGATGACTACCCTTTCTTAGAAAAATTTCTTGATGTTAGTAAAGCAAATATGTTTTTCGCAAAGAGCGTTCTGTTGGTTGAAGGTGATGGTGAGAATATATTGCTGCCAACTATTGCCAAATTATTAGGGCGTCCTCTAGAAGATTATGGCGTGTCTATAGTTAATGTTGGCAACCTAGCCTATAAGCGATATGCAAAAATATATCGTAAGAAAGAAGTTGGAGGTCAATCATTTCCTATGAAGGTGGCTTGTGTAACAGACCTTGATATATGGCCAGATAAAGCAGAAAAGAAGCAAGATAATGACATCGGCTTTAAAGTGAAAAAAGAACCTAATCCAGCCGAAGGGAAGAAGGGGAATTTGAATCGATGGGTTAGCTACTATAATGATAAGCCAGATGATCTAGCAACACGAAAAGCGAATAAGTGTGAGCAGGATGGAGAAAATGTAAAAACATTTATCTCTGAGGAATGGACTTTTGAATATTGCCTAGCGAAATCGGGTCTAGCTAAAGAACTGTATTGCTCTGTGAATGGCAGTGAAGTTGGCTTTGAAAATCTTAGTGATGATCCCGAAGAAAAAGCTATTCAAATATACGGCATGATTGAAAAAAAATCGTCTGGAAAAACGGAGGCTACATACAAACTGGCTGAGATATTAAGCAAGGCATATCAAGAAGACCCAATAGAGCTTAAAAATAAACTGCCTGCGTATATTGTTAGTGCCATTGAATATGTAACAGAACTGATCATTATTGAGGCTGAAGAGGAGCAACCTGCTCAGATACTCGAAGCGGAAGGTGTAGAATGATACCTTCTATAACCGATAACCATATCGAGGATCTTGAAGCTAAGACGGGACTGATTTTTGATCAAGAACGTCGACAAGCCATAAAAGAATTTGTCGATATTCAAGCTTGCCCTGGTAGCGGTAAAACAACACTTATTGCTGCGAAATTAATACTACTAGCAAAGAGTTGGAAGCAAAGTACAAGTGGAATATGTGTACTTAGCCATACCAATGTTGCTAAAAATGAAATTATTAGTCGACTGGAACGTGATGAATATGGGCGTAAACTGTTATCTTATCCTCACTTCATAGGAACGATTCAAGAGTTTGTTAATCGATTCCTAGCATTACCTTTCTGTAGGTCAAAGAGTATAGTAATTAAACGTATCGATGATGACGTTTGCTTTAATTATATTGATACTAAGCTTTCTTGGAAGGCAAGAAGTTATTTGGATGGAAAGCCCAAAGCTAGTATATCTAACTTGCAAATTAGATATGTTGACGGTGAGTTTGAAAAAATCATTCCTGGCTTCACAAAGCCTTCTACGTCGGATAGTTTTAAAAACCTGTATTCAATAAAGGAAGCGATGTTGAACGAGGGTTTATTCTTTTATCGAGAGATGTTTGAGTATGCCAAAGCGTATTTAGATATTAATTCAAATGTAATAAAAGCTATTCGCTCAAGGTTTCCGATGGCACTTGTAGATGAGATGCAAGATACATCTCTTGTACAAGATGAAATAATTAACAAGATATTCTCCTATGAAGGCGGTGCGTTTCAACGATTAGGTGATGCTGATCAGGCAATATTTTCAGGTGGCGAGGAAGAATGTAGCAATAGCTATAATTGTTTGAAGTTGCAGGCGATAAATACAAGTCATAGGTTTAACTCAAGCATAGCTGCCCTTGCGAGTAGATTGAGCACTAATAAAGTGGCACTGAGTTCAACTCAGGCAGTTAATAAGGATCAACCACATACGATCTACATCGTTGATGAGCAGAGCAGACCGAAGGTACTTTCAGCCTTTGCACAATTGTGTGCCAATAACCTTCCGTTAGATGATAAATATCCGATTAAGGCCGTTGGGGGAATTGGAAAGACAAAGCCAGAAGGTCTTACGGTTAAACATTATTTTCCAAATTTTGAAAAAAATAACTCCAGTAAAAACTTTAAACCAGCCAAGCTAATCGAATACTTCAGGGGGGCTCAGAAGATTACTACGTGTAATGCAGATGGCTACAAAATCGTTTTAGAAGGGATTCGTAGATTATTAGACATTGCAGACTATGAATATAAATCTATATCTCAGTTAAAAGGAATACTCAAGGAGTCCCCAAATCATAATGAGATCAATCAAAAAATAATTGGTATTCAAAGATCTGACCTTACCGATAGTCATGGGTGGGAAAATAATATTAAAGGCTTATTAACAGTTCTAGGCTTACTAGATAGCTATGATGAACTTATTGATTTTATTTCATATGCTGCACCTAGTGCTGAAGCGGGTGATGAATTTGTGTCAGCGAATATGTATGCTGAAGAAGTAAGTAGTCGTGATATCTTTATTGAGGTTGATACGATTCACTCAGTTAAAGGTGAGACGCATTCAGCGACATTATTGTTAGAAACAAAATTCCATGAATATGATGTGCATCAGATGTTGGATTATATTATCGGCGTTAATAATAAAAGGCCAACAGGTGTTAGAAAGCCAAAATTCATGAAGCAGCTGTATGTTGCAATGACGAGGCCAAAACATCTAATTGGCATTGCTATTGATATATCTAGATTTCCTGAAGCTAAGCGAGCCATTGCTATCGCGAATGGTTGGAATGTTGTAGATTTAACAGAAGGAAATTAATCTAGCGCACAAGTTACTAGCTCCGCTATCAACTGTTAGCTGGTCATATATACAATGGTTATGTTGGCGTTAAAAGGTGAGAATAAAGCTGTATGAAAAAAGAGACATCAGTAGTAGCGAGTGTTATCATCAACCCAAGAAAAACATGAGAATTAACCTTCAAGTATTCTCATGTTTTATATGAAAAGAGTGCTTAAAGGTGAGAATCGCATTACACACCATATAAACAAGGGTTTTCTCACCTTTTATCTCGTGTATTGTGTAACGGTGGCTGCTGATGAATACGATGTTGAAGTTGAGTATCGTAAATAACTTTTTGCTAATAATATAAATAAACCGTTAAAAGGTGCACTTGTTGTCAGGCAATTGCACCTTTTTTGTTGTCTGTAATAACGTATAATATTTTCAAATTTAGCAATATGTTCAGATAAATATACCTTATGACTATTCTTTCAATGATAGTGGCGCATGCCAATAACCGTGTTATTGGTAAAGATAATGACATGCCTTGGCACTTGCCGGCTGATTTAGCGTATTTCAAAAAAACGACTTTAGGCAAGCCGATTATTATGGGGCGAAAAACTTTTGAGTCTATTGGCCGACCATTACCGGGCCGACAAAATATAGTGATTTCACGTGATAATAACTATCAAGCCGACGGGGTTGATGTTGTTGGCTCTGTCGATGCCGCATTAGCTTTGGTTAGTCACGTTGAAGAAGTCATGGTGATTGGTGGAGGGGCAATTTATCAACATTGCTTAGCCTCAGCACAGCGGCTTTATATTACTCATATAGATGCAGATATCGATGGCGATACATACTTTCCGGAATATGATTTGAATGTTTGGAAGAAGGTTACTAGCCATGTGCAGGCGAGTGATGAAAAAAACCAATATAGCTTAGATTTTTCGGTTTACGAGAAAGCTTAATTAGCCCCTTGCGCTACTATGATACACAAGTAAGCTAAAAGTCAGACTTAAATTTGATATAGCCTATATGAAAAAAGAGCGCTTAAGCGCTCTTTTTTATGTCTTTTGATGAGTGGTAAACTAAAGTTTAAACTCTTGTACTGATTGTTGTAACTCATCAGCTAAACGGGCTACTTCACTACTTGATTCAGCTGTTTGTTGTGAGCCTGCAGTGGTTTGTTCGGCAATGGCTACAATAGACTCTAGGTTTTCACTTATTTCGTGAGCTACCGCACTTTGTTCTTCAGCGGCTGTTGCTATTTGTGAACTACGATCGTATATATCGTGTACAGCTTCGGTAACTGACTCGAGTGCTTTCTCTGATTCAATGCTTTGTTCAACACATGTTGTTGTTTGCTGTTTACCGGTATCCATTACAGATACGGCTTCTTCAGCACCGGCTTGCAGTACTTCAATCATGTTTTGAATTTCTTGGGTTGACTCTTGCGTTCTGCTCGCTAGTGTTCTTACCTCATCAGCAACAACCGCAAAGCCTCGACCATGTTCACCGGCACGTGCTGCTTCAATCGCGGCGTTTAATGCTAATAAGTTAGTTTGGTCAGCAATGCTTCTAATTACATCCAAAATACTACCAATTGATGCACTATCACTTTGAAGTTTATTAATAACTTGAGATGCTGATTCAACTTCGTTTGCTAGTAGTCTGATGGTACCTAAGTTGTTTTTCGAGATAGTTTTGATGCGTTCAGCTTCATCATCAGCTAACTTAATACCACCTAAAGCATCATTCACGCTAGATAGTACTGTTTGAGATGTTTGGCTCATTTCTGTTGTTGCAGAAGCCGCTTGTTCAACTTGATTGCGTTGCTCTTCTATGGCGGTGGTGCTTTGTGCAGTTACCGCTGACATTTGCTCTGCTGCTGTTGCCAGCTGGGTTGAGCGACTGACAATGCCTTGAATTAAGCTTCTAAGACTATCAATTAATAAATTACAATTACGAGAAAGTTGTGCGAATTCATCATTACCACTTTCATCTAACTTACGAGATAAGTCGCCAGAAGCAACCACATTTAGCATTTCATTCACGCGACGTAATGGGCGTGTAATACTGGTTAATGTGATCCAAGCAATAATTATCGCTAATGCAATAGAGACTAAGGTAATAAGAAAAGTATTGCGTGTGCCATCAGATACTGACTCTTTAACTAAAGCTCCAGTAGTGATTGTTGTACTATTGGCTAAATCAACTTGCTTTTCGAGTATGGCATTAGCGTTGCTGATACCATTTTCTGCTAATGCTAAACTTGCGGTTGCTGCAGCAATAGCATTGAGTTGATTATTTTTATTGGTAAATATTTTTTCACTGCCGGTGATGTAATCTTGCAATGCCTTAAAGCTATCCATAAGTTCGTCAGCAATGTCGCCGACACCTTGATTTTTTAATTCATTTACTACGTCATTAATTGACTTTTCAATATCAGTAAATGAATTTTCAATTTCACTGGTGACTAATTCAGCTGATTGTTGATCATCAATTTCACGGTATTCAAACGATGAACTTACCATGCTATTAAGCAATGTTTCTAAACGTTCAGCTAAATTTACGGCACGCTGTAGTTTAGTGTCAGCAAGGTCATGATCGGCCAGATCTAATAATAAAGTTGCCGTGTCATCTGCTTTTTCTTCTATGAAATCTATTTTCTCAATTAGCGTTAGCTGCTGCTCAATGGCAAATTTACGACTACTAATGACACTGTCAATTTCGCTTTCTAAGCTTTCATAAACTGGATCAACTTTGCGTAAATTAGCAATTAAGCTAGCTTCTTCTTGTACGATGCTTTTTAGCTTTTTTAGTTGTGTTCTAAAGTCACTTTTACTTGCATCAAAAGCTGCTTTGTTTTCTGCTAATGGCTCAAGAGTTGTTTGGTAGTAGGCACGAAGTGTTAAGTTGCCAATACCGGTTAGATCGTTAGCTAGCTTGTTACTACCTTTTAGTGTCGGTATCGCAAGCTCGTTCTGCTGTTTTGTAGCATCGCCAATAGTATTTAAACTATTCCATGATATTGCGCTGGTTACAAAGAGTAAAAGTGAAATAATGGTAAAGCCACCAATTATTTTCATTGCTACTGTTAATTTCATAGATCCCACCAATATATAAATTAAATCGTTTGTTGATTACATGACTAATAATAGCTTCTATTATTAGTGTGGGTAATCATTAATTATTATCAGACTACTAAGGAATGCAAATAAGTCTTGTTGCTAGTATAACAAGCTGACACACTTTTGAAACCAAAGTCATACGTTATCTTAACTTTTTATGTGACTGTTCGGTAAATAACTTTTTATCATGCCACCTTAATATTGTTAAATGTTGCCCCCAAACGCAACCAGTATCAAGTGCATGTATATTTTTAGGCTGGCAACAGCCCATTAATGCCGCCCAATGGCCAAATATCCATTGAGTTGTTTCGCTAATATGGTTGAATTCGAACCAAGGAGATAATGTTTTAGGTGCATTTTGGGGACTTTCTTTACAACTAAAATCCAAACTTCCATCAGTGTGGCAATACCGCATACGCGTTAACGAGTTGATGGTAAACCTAAAGCGAGCAATTTCATCATCGGCATCTTGCCAATTTATTGGCTGCTCTGCATACATATGATGCAACCAATACTTTGCATCTGAAGACATTAAATGTTGTTGCGCTAGGTCTGCATTTATTACCGCTTGTTGAGGGGTCCATTGCGGTGAGAGCCCCGCGTGACTCATATAGGTTTCTTCGTGAGGTAACTTTTGAATTAATGGTTGCTGAACTAACCAATCCATTAATTGAGCAACATCAGGAGCAGCCAATAATGCCGATAGCTTATCTTGCGCTTTCACTTGTTTGATGCCGTGATATACGGCAAGTAGGTGTAAGTCGTGATTGCCGAGCACGACTTTAGCACTGCTACCTAATGAGCTAATAAAGCGTAATGTTTCAAGTGAATTAGGGCCTCTAGCAACTAAGTCGCCCGCAACATAAAGTTGATCATGTTGACAAGAAAAAGCAACTTGGCTTAGCAGCGCATCTAATTCGCTGTAGCAGCCTTGTATATCACCGACAAAATAAACAGCCATAAATGTTCGTTAGTTTAATATATTGGGTTTTGCTAAGCGAAATACAGGTATATCTACGTCAACTAATTGTTCTGAGTTTACCTGCATTTGATAATGTCCCTGCATATAACCTAATGGCGATTTTAATAGACAACCACTGGTATAAGTAAAGCTCTCACTAGCTTTGATGAAAGGTTGTTGACCAATAACCCCTTCGCCAGATACCTCACTAGTGTCGCCATTGGCATCAGTGATCAACCAATAGCGATTTAAAAGTTGCACTGTGTTGATGCTGTTATTACTGATTGTAATGGTGTAACTAAAAACAAATTGCTGTTCACCGTCAACAGATTGCTGAGTAATATATTGGCTGACAACTGCTACTGAAATTTCAGTAGCTAGTAGGTGATTTTCATTACTCATCGTTAGCTTCAATTGGGTTGTCGGTGACAAAGTTTGCCAGCATGACAAAGTCAGCTAAGGTTAAATTCTCAGGACGAAGTCCAGGGTCAATGCCTAATTCAGTTAATTGTTCAGCTGAAATTAGCCTTTTAAAGCTATTGCGGATTGTTTTTCGGCGTTGGTTAAAGGCAGCTAAACAAACTTTGTTTAATGAATTAATGTCTTTAACTGGATTTTTAATCGTTTTATGCGGGATCAATCGAACAATAGCTGAATCAACCTTAGGTGCAGGCTTAAAAGCCTCAGGTCCTATTTCCATGACAGGAATAACCTGACATTGATATTGTGTCATGATTGATAAACGGCCATAAGCCTTACAGTTTTCACCTGATGCCATACGCTGAACTACTTCTTTTTGCAGCATAAAGTGCATATCTTTTACTTTGTCTTTAAAAGTCAGTAAATGAAAGATAAGCGGGGTTGAAATGTTATAAGGTAAATTGCCAAAAATACGCAATGGTTTCTCATCTCTGGCTAGTTGCCCAAAATCAAACTTTAATGCATCTTCTTCATAGATAGTTAATTTAGGTGCTAAAAATGGGTGATGACGTAATCTATGTGCTAGGTCTCTATCTAGCTCGACTACGCTAAGTTGACCTGCGCGTTCGACTACCGGCTCAGTAAGTGCTCCTAAGCCAGGGCCAATTTCAATTAAATTTTCATTAGGCTCTGGATTGATAGCGTCAACAATATTGCTAATGATGGCGTCATTATGCAGGAAATTTTGTCCAAAACGCTTCTTCGCCTGATGGCCTAAATGGGAGTTTTTACTCATAGTTTTCATTGCTCGAATTAATCTTGTGCTTGATTGTTAGCTAAGGCTATTGCCGCGTTTATGGCTTCATTAAAACTACCAACATCTGCTTTGTCAGTACCGGCTAAGTCTAAGGCGGTACCGTGATCAACCGATGTTCTAATAAAGGGAAGTCCTAACGTAATGTTGACTGAAGCGCCGAAACCTTTGAATTTAAGTACGGGTAAACCTTGGTCGTGAAACATGCTTAAAATAGCGTCGGCATCATCAAGGTATTTGGCTTGAAAAATAGTATCAGCAGGTAAAGGACCAATAAGGTTCATACCTTCTGCACGTAACTCATCTAAAGCAGGGATCATTACATCAATTTCTTCTCGCCCTAAATGTCCGTCTTCGCCTGCATGTGGATTTATTCCACACACGTAAATTTTGGGCTTAGGAATGCCAAATTTATTGATCAGATCTTGATTTAATATCCGGGTTACTTTTTGCAGTCGTTCATGGGTGATCGCTTTAGATACATAGGCTAAAGGAATATGCGTTGTTACTAGCGCTACTCTTAAGCCTTCTGTTGCTAACATCATCACAACGTCAGAGCAATTGGCTTGATTAGCAAAGTACTCGGTATGACCGCTAAACGCGATACCGGCTTGATTGATTAAGCCTTTATGAACTGGGCCAGTAACTACAGCATCAAACTCACCAGAGATGTTTTTTTCACTGGCAATACGTAAAGTTTCAACGACATAATGGCCATTGTTAGCGTTAAGAACACCTGGCTCGCAAGTGTCTTCTAAGGCTACAGGCAAAACAATTAGTGTGCCTGCTTGGTGTGCGGTAGCTTTATCATCTGGATTGTACAGCTTAATATTGAGCGGTAAATTTAATCGTTTCGCTCTTTCGCTCAATAGCTCAGGAGAGGCAACAGCAACAATCTGCGTAGGCCAATCTTGTTGAGCTATTCGTATCATCAGATCTGGGCCTACACCTGCAGGTTCACCTGGTGTTATAGCAATTCTTGTTAACACTATTCTTTTTCCGTATCGAGTATTTCTATATAGGCTTCATCACGCATTTCTTTGATCCAGCGCGCACCTTCCATGCTGAATTTTCGATTGTAAAGTAGCTGATAAACACGGTTTTCATTCATTTGTTCAGTAGCATCTAATGTTCTGCGGCCGGTAAGTTTAGCAATATGCCAGCCAAACGATGTGCGAAATGGTTGATGAATTTCATCAATATCTAAACTGGCTAACGCATCAGCAAACGAAGCTTCATATTTGCTTGGCTCAGACCAACCTAAATCACCACCACGGACAGAGGTAGGACCTTCTGAGTATTCTTTGGCAAGTTCGGCAAAGTCTGCTTCGCCAGCATTAAGTTTTTCAATAAAGCCTTCTAGTAGTGCTTTGGCTTTGGCTTCACTTAATATAATCGAAGGTTTAATTAAGATGTGACTCGCTTTCACTTCTTCAACTTCAACTTTTTGACGACCACGAACATCAACTAACTTTACAATACTGAAACCTAGCCCA
>TARA_R110002012_G_scaffold164510_1_pt1 | contig 28234 bp, 22 predicted proteins | sample TARA_R110002012 | Tara Oceans TARA_R110002012 (sample SAMEA4396515) | marine metagenome | biome: Westerlies Biome; feature: [DCM] deep chlorophyll maximum layer (ENVO:01000326); material: water (ENVO:00002006), including particulate matter (ENVO:01000060) such as... | depth 40 m | reverse complement strand
ATGCATCTTGGGGTGTATTCATCACATAGTCAAGAATTCTGTCTATAGAAGAGACCGCTACATGGGAGCGTGTGTCAGATGAGGCATAATAGATAAAAAGTGTCCCATCATCATCCTGAATCCAGCCATTACCGAAAAGTACATTAGGTACATCACCTACTGTTTCTATATAATTGGGAGCCATAAAATAACCGGAAGGTTGGTAGATTACTTTAGAAATATCATCAAGCGCGGTCATAAAAAGGTATAAGGTATAACGTAGGCCTCCGGCTGTATTTCTAACGCCATGAGCCAAGTGTAGCCAGCCCTCTTTAGTTTTGATAGGGGCAGGACCCAGACCGTTTTTCAATTCATAAATCGTATGGTAAACTTTACGGTTAATGATTTTTTCATCTTCTAAAACCGGGTTAGTCATATCTGTGATATATCCCAGTCCTATTCCTCCGCCATTTCCTACTTCGATAAAACCGTCTTGGGGACGGGTATATAAGGCATACTTACCATCTACAAACTCGGGATGCATAACAACATTACGCTGCTGTCCTGAAGTTGAAATTAGATCGGGTAAACGTTCCCAGTTGGTCAAATCTTTAGTACGGGCTATACCGGCATTAGCGATTGCCGCAGAGGTATCTCCCGGTCTTTCTTTGTCTTTGCGCTCTGTACAAAAAATACCATAAATCCAACCGTCTTCGTGCCTTGTAAGGCGCATGTCATACACATTAGTATCTGGCTCATGGGTTTGGGGTAATATTAAAGGTTTATCCCAGAATTTAAAATTATCAACCCCGTTAGGACTTTCTGCAATGGCAAAAAAAGATTTACGGTCATTGCCTTCTACGCGAACTGCCAGTATATAATTATCTTTCAATTTCATGGCGCCCGGGTTAAATGTTGCGTTGATTCCTATGCGCTCCATTCCAAACGGATTCGTTTCAGCATTAAAATCATACCGCCATTCTAAAGGCGCGTGTGTAGCAGTAAGCACCGGGTTTATATATCTTTTAAAAATACCGTTTGAGTGTTTTTCAGGTTGATTCGGTATTGCTAAAAATTCTGCGTGATTGTTAACCAGTTCTTGGTAATTGGAGATTTTTTTGTGTAAAGCTTTGTTATTTTCTGTTAGGTCCATATTCAATTGTTGCTAATATTATTTTCAGTTTTAATTTTATCCCACCACGTGCGTTTTAAGATTACCACACATACTACCAATATTAAAACCGATACGATTAGAGATATGTTTTTATGTAAAATGAGATAGAGTGGGATTATTACGAGTAAGGTTTGTGCTACAGTACCTAAAACCACGTTAAACATATCTCTCGTAAAACCTTTATTTCTGGAAAATTGAGGATCTTCTTTTTTAATCTGCTTGTAAATGGGTTTCCAGAATCCCCACGGTTTTGTTTTTTTATAGAAATCCATAAGTACCCGCTCGTTTGTAGGAGGCGCTGAATAGGTTCCTAAAATACTTCCCGCTATAGAAATCAGGAGTATTATAGGGAAGTAATAGAGGTCAAGGGTGTCTGTAAAAATTGGAAAAATCATTGCCGGAATCATTCCTGAAAGCATTCCCCAGAAATAGCCTTCCCCATTAAATCTCCACCAGTGCCATTTTAAAACGTTAGACACTACATAACTACCGTAAAGTGCAGAAACAATCCACTGTAGAATAGAATTCACATCCTGAATAAAAAAACCGAGTATAATACTGATGATCACCACAACAATGCCGCTACTGTAATTCATTTGTTTTACCTTATCATGGCTAGCTTCCGGATTGTAATGCTTTAAATAAATATCATTTACCAGATAAGCCTGAGCGGCATTTAACGTACCGGCAAACGTAGACATGAAAGCGGCAAGCAAGCCCGCCAGTAACAAACCTAATAAGCCTACAGGAATAAATTGCTCAATTGCAGCCGGAAGTATTTTTTCAAAATCAAGAATTCCAGCTGTATAAAGATCAAGGTCGTCGTAAAATAAAATAGCCAGTACAGAGAAGCCACCAACCATTAGGTAACGGGTAGGAATTAGTGCCGCTAACGAAAAGGCACTCATTTTAGCAGCTTCTAGGGGAGATTTTGTGGAGAGAATTTTTTGCATATCGTAGTTGGGTGCGGGTCCGGCAATACTTGCCAAAATACCTTTAAACAGCATGAGCATAAAGAAAATGGTAAATAAAGAGTATCCGTCTGAAGCGATTTTAGTATTTACTTCATCTATTATTCCGGTCCAATCCATATTCAAGTTCCAGTCAAAGAAGGGGTTCATCCAGCCATCTGGAACATTTAACTCGTTTGAACCCATGGCTTGCCAGGCGATTACAGCAATGGCTACAGATGATATGGTCATCACCGTATATTGAAGTACGTCTGTCCACACGATACCAGACATTCCTCCTAAAACGGAATAAAATACCGCAAATAATGTAAAAATAATACCATAGAAGTGAGGAATATAGTTAGGCGGAACGTTAAAAGGGACGTAATTAGAAACGATTTCCCAAGGGATAAAGATTTCAACAAATTTTCCCAGTCCAATAAAGCCATATGCTAGAAAGCCGAGGCAACTTAATATGGCAAAAATAACTATGATGGTATGGGATCTTCTTCCACCTTTACCACTATCAAATCGAAACAAAATCCATTCTGCCCCGGTAGTAACATTAGACCGTCTCAGCCAAACGGAGAGATAAACCATTAGAAAAACCTGATTAAAAACCGGCCATAACCAAGGGATCCAGATACTTTTAAAGCCGTAGACAAAGGTTAGTGTTACCAACCACATCGTACCAGATATGTCAAACATACCCGAAGCATTAGAAAGGCCTAACATATACCAGGGCAAGCTTTTGCCGCCCATTAAGTAGTCATCTTTACTCTTTTGCGCACGCTTACGCAGGGCCAGGCCAATTACTATGGTACCCGTAAGATAAATTAAGATTATAACGATATCCCAACCTTGTAACATTTAGTGCTTTGTTTTAGTAGTTAATTTTTTTTATTTTTTTCAAAAATAGGAGCTCATCAAGCCTTGCAAATTCTTTAAAATCTGGTACTGAAATATCTTCGGGATACACAGAAAAATAATGATCTAATCTTGCATTTCTCCACAGAAGAACCCAAGCTGCACCACTGTTCTCAATGCCCGGGTATAAACTTTTCGTCCACCAGTTAGGTTCAGATCCTGAATTAACATTTCCGGTTTCTGTTAACGCAAAAGGCTTATTTTTTTGAATAGCTTTTTCTTTGAGGATAGCAAGGTTTTTTTGAATGTTATTTATAAAAGCTTCCCTACCACCATAGTTATAGATATCAACACCCAGAATGTCAACAAAATCATCGCCGGGATAGTACAAATCAAACTCTTCGGAAGATTGCATAATATTAGGGGCATAAGCATACAGTAGATTTGTCACTCCGTTTTGCTTTAATAAATAAAACGTTTCGCGCCATAATTCTTTATATTCTTCTGGAGTACAGTTACCTTCTCCCCACCAAAACCAATTACCATTCATTTCATGAAAAGGTCTAAATACAACTGGAATAGGAGTTCCTTTAGATGTCTTTAACGATTTAAAAAAAGTGGAGAGTCTGGCTACCCAACTTTCATATTTTGAGCGTTCTGAGCCGCCTTTGAGTATTGTTTTAACTACCGAAGTAGTGTCCCAAGATGTACCCATTGATTTAGGATTGTCTGCGTGCCAGCTAAACGTTATAATCGCGCCTTTTTTATTTAATTTTCTAACGTGATTTTTTATAAGATCAAAAGATACTGTATCTAGGTTTGAAGAGGCACCTAATTCTATATGTCCCAAATCAAATCCATGAATTGCAGGCATTTTGCCACTAACCTCTTTAATATCACTCTTTAGCTTAGAAGTTGCTGTTTTCAGTTTCCAGTTTATACCGTACATAGTTGCGTCTTGCTGACCAAATGCGATCCCTTTATTGGGTATCTCGCGAATTCTTTCAAAAAGGATTTTAGTTTGTAACTCTGCATTCTTATCAGCTAATTGCAACTGGTTAAAGTTGGTACTAGAAAGACTTGAACATGAAGTTAGGTGTAAAATACTTAAAATTAATACTGTTATTTTGTAAAAATATTGCATTTAAGAAGTGATATAAGGTTAAAAAAAGACAATATATTATAGAGTTGTTTCAGCTCTTAAAATATTTTTCTTAAAATTGTTGCTGATTATATTTTAATTATATTTTCTTTAAAAAGTTAAGAAAAACCAAAATTAAACTCAATTCTATTAGGGAATTAATAGGATATTGTCATTTCTTAATAAAATAAATTCTAAAAATTTCACAGAATGCAAAAAGATGTACATAGAGAGATTACACCATTGTCCCCTGAGGATAGTTTCCTTGTATTCGACAGAATAAAAGACGATTTTGATTTTCCAATTCATTTTCATCCTGAGTTTGAACTCAATTTTATTTTAAACGGCAAAGGAGTGCGGCGTATCGTTGGAGACAATTTGAATGAAATTGAGAATGTTGAGTTGGTTTTGGTGGGTCCCAACTTACAACACGGTTGGGAGATTCATAACTGTACAAATGATAAGATACACGAGATAACCATACAATTTCATAATGATCTTTTTGATGAGAGACTTTTAGGGAGAAGAATTATGAAACCGATTAAAGATATGTTTGAACGTTCAGCCCATGGAATTTTGTTCTCACAAAAAATAGCAGACGAAATAAAGCCAAAAATTTTACGCTTATCCAAAATTGACAGTATTGATTACTTTTTAGAACTTATTTCTATTCTTCATGATCTTGCAAATTCGAGAAATCAACAAATACTTTCGACCTATACCAGCGAAAACAAAAATTTTGAGAATAGTGATAAAATTAAAAAGATTTATGAATACGTGCAGGCAAACTACCAGAATAAGATAAGTTTAAAAGAGATATCAGAATTAGTAAATATGAGCGCGGTTTCGTTCAATCGATTTATTAAAAAGAGAACAGGCAAAACATTTATTGACTACGTTAATGATACACGAATAGGCTTCGCTTCTAGGTGGTTAATTGAAAAAGAGCTTAGTATTGCAGAGATTGCCTTTAAATGTGGGTTTAATAATATTGCAAATTTTAATAGGGTTTTTAAAAAAACAAAAAACTGTACTCCCAGTCAATATAGAAGTGAGTTTAGTGGGATTAAAAGAGTTTTATAGCCTTAGATTCTTTAAAATAAATAATAAAAAAATGAGGTTTTATCTTTTAATTACGTTTTTCATCATAGGTTCTTATTCGTACTCTCAAAATATTTCAGACCCGGTTCAAAAACATGGGAAGTTAGCCTTTGAAGGTCACGTACTTAAAGATGAGCATGGTAAAGTAGTTCGTTTAAAAGGGATGTCCCTATTTTGGAGTCAATGGCAACCTCAGTTTTATACTGCACAGTCTGTAAAACTTTTAAAGGAATCCTGGGGCGTTACGGTAGTAAGAGCCGCAATGGGCATTGAGAACGGTGGTTACTTGAAAAATCCTGAAATAGAAAAAGCAAAAGTTTATCGAGTTATAGATGCTGCTATTGCAAACGGAATTTACGTGATTGTAGATTGGCATGATCATCATGCTGAAGATCATTTAAGTGAATCTCGTGGTTTTTTTGAAGAGGTAAGCCGCAAATATGGAAGTTACCCAAATATTATTTATGAAATTTATAATGAGCCATTAGCGGTTTCTTGGAAAAATGTCTTAAAACCTTATCACGAGAGTGTTATTGCTCAAATAAGAATGAATGATCCAGATAATATTATTGTCTGTGGTACGCCCCAATGGTCTCAAAATGTTTTAGAAGCTTCTCAAAACCCTATTAAGGAGTTTAATATCGCCTACACCTTGCATTTTTATGCAGGCACACACAAAGAGGAGCTGAGAAATGAAGCCAAATTAGCTATAGAAAAGGGGCTTCCCATTTTTGTAACAGAGTTTGGTACTACCAATGCAGATGGAGATGGAAAGGTTTTTTATAAGGAAACAAAAAAGTGGCTACGCTTTATGAAAAAAAATGATCTTTCCTGGTGCAACTGGTCTTTAGCTGATAAAAGGGAGGCTTCGGCGGCTTTAAAGCAGGGTATTGAGCCTGATCATATTGATTCATCCGAGAATCTCTCAGACTCAGGTAAGTTTCTTTTGAAAATTCTCCATAAAGGTTAGCTAATTCACAGGAAACTCACTTGGATTTTAAAAATTTCCTTTAGATGTTTCAAATTCTCAATAATAAGAGATATTTATTGATTAATTGTCAAAATTACATTTAATATACTTGAAGTTTAGCATTTTATCGAAAAAATAACATTATTAAATGATAAAATACTATTAACAAAAACTTAACCTTCCTTCTAATTTTGATATTCAAATAATTTCGGCTAATAATTATTAAAGTCGTAATTAATTACTAGCAATCTTATTAAAGCCTCAATTATTAAAAATCAATCATACAATTTAATTTAAAATGCAAGAAAAACTATTCAAACGTAAAGACGGTATTTATCGCAAAGGCAAGATGCTCACTTTTGCATTCCTTTGCCTTTTATCTCAAGTAGGTTGGGCGCAACAAATTGTGGTTAAAGGAACCGTAACAGATCAAAGTGGCACCCCTCTTCTGGGTGTTAATGTTATTCAGAAGAACACAAGTAATGGGACTGCAACAGATTTCGATGGAAACTATCAGATTACTGCGCCCCAAGATGCAGTCTTAGTATTTAGTTTTCTGGGCTTTGAAACTCAAGAAGTGACAATTGGAGATAGACAGACAATTAATGTAAGTATGTATGAAGACTCTGAAAGTCTAGAGGAAGTTGTGCTTATTGGTTATGGAACTCAGCAAAGACAAGATGTAAACGGTTCTGTGTCTAGTATAGAAGCTGACGAGATAGAAAATATTCCTCAGGTAAGTATAGATCAGCTTATGCAGGGCAGAGCTGCCGGTGTTACCGTTAGTCAAAACTCGGGTAAGCCTGGAAGTGCGGTATCTGTAAGAATTAGAGGTATTACTTCAATAACCGGTAATAATGAACCTTTATATGTTATTGATGGGGTTCCAATATCTGGGGATTCTAGAAATACAAGTACGAGTGGCCGCACTGCTGCTTCAGATTTTGGGGGTAGTGGTCAAACAGGAACCAGCCCACTTGCAGGATTAAACCCAAGTGATATAGAGTCTGTAGATATTCTTAAAGATGCTTCAGCTACTGCCATTTACGGATCTAGAGGCGCAAACGGTGTAGTAATAATAAAAACCAAAAATGGTAGCCGTAACAAAGAAGGTTCGTTTAAGTACAACACCTATTATGCATTGCAAGAACCACAGAAGCTTTTAGATGTTATGAATCTTCAAACCTATGCAAGATTACAAAATGCCTTGGCTGTAGAATATGATACTGAACCACGGGTAGAATTTACAACGATTGAAAATCTTGGAGAAGGTACTGATTGGCAAGATGAAGTTTTTCAACAGGCAATTTTAAAGAGCCATCAGGTATCGTATTCGCAAGGGAATGAAAAGATAAACTATTTGATTTCTGGGAGTTACCTAGATCAGGAAGGTACCGTAATAGGTTCTGGATTTGAGAGAATGACTGTAAGAACAAACGTAGACGGTAAGCTTAAAGAGTGGTTAAAAGTTGGCGCAAACGTTACCGCAAGTAGAACTGATGAGAGAATTACCTTAAATAGTAATAGGAACGGAATCGTAAGTCTAGGTTTACTTCAAGCTCCAGATGTTGCAGTAAGAAATCCTGATGGTACATTTGCAGGCCCCCCTGATGAACCAGGCGCAGTTGAAGGAAGTATCAATCCGGTTGCCCTGGCATTGGAACGAAGTAATAATTTAATTACGTATAACGTTTTAGGTAACTTTTATTCAGAATTCACTCTTTTAGAAGGGTTAACTTTTAGAAATGAAATAGGAGGTAACCTAACTTTTGGGACTAACTCTCAATTTACACCTACCTATGAATGGGGAAGGTTTGTTAATGAGAATGCGACCCTATTTGAAAAAAGAGAGAAAAGTTATTTTTGGATTGTTAAAAACTATTTTAATTACTCAAAAACCTTTAATGAGATTCATAATGTTTCATTTTTACTAGGCCAGGAAGCTCAGGAATCTTCTTGGGAAGGTATTCAAGCTCAGGGTCAGGGTTTTGTAAACAATGATATTCAAACTTTGAATAATGCCAATTCTATTGTAAGTTATGATGCGTATCAAGGTAGTACTTCTCTTAGTTCTTATTTTGGTAGAGCAAACTATTCGTACAATAACAAGTACAGTATAACAGCTACCCTTAGAGCCGATGGTTCTTCAAAATTTGATCCCCAAGGAGATAAACAGTGGGGTTATTTCCCTTCATTTGCAGGATCTTGGAAAGTGTCAAGTGAGCCTTGGATGGAAAGTATTAATCAAACAATAGATAATGTAAGGTTTAAGGCAGGTTATGGTGTGGTTGGTAATCAAGGTATTCCAAATTACCTTTACGGCTCAAGCTTAAACAACACCCCTACAGGAATAGGATTGGGATATTTGGTAAATAATATTCCAAACCCTGATCTTAAATGGGAAGAAACAAGACAAACGAACTTGGGCTTAGAATTTACTTTATTAGATAACAGACTTAACGCTACTATTGAAGTATATAATAAAAATTCTAAAGATTTCTTATATCAGTTACCTTTACCTATTTACTTAACAGGTCCTGATAACTACCTAGGCGGTATTGCTGCACCTTATGTTAACCTTGGGGAAATGAACAATAAAGGGATTGATGTAACTTTAGGTTATACAACTCTTAAAACCAAAGATTTTACGTGGTCTACTAACATTAACATATCTCACTATAAAAACGAAGTAACTTCCTTATATAATGAGAGTCTTGAAGTGCTAAGATCTGTAACTACTGGCTTCTTATCATCACCTATCACAAGAACCGTTGAAGGTGAACCTATCGGACAATACTGGGGTTATAAAGTAAAAGGGATCTTCAGAACAGCAGAAGATCTTAGTGGTGCACCTATACAATTCGGTATACCCTTCTCTGAAGAACAAGGTGACAATAGCCTGGGAGATATTCAATATGTAGATGTTAATAATGACGGTGTTATTGATGAAAGAGACCGAACCTATATTGGTAATCCTCATCCAGATTTTACATTTGGCTTTACAAACAGTTTTAGCTATAAAAATTTTGATTTAAGTGTTTTCCTTCAGGGATCTGTGGGTAATGACCTTTTAAACTTAACAAGAAAAGAAACTGTAGGACTTGCCAGATTATATACAAATCAGTTAGACGTAGCTCAAGATTTTTATACGCCAGATAATATAGAATCGGCATTTCCTAGACCACGCAGAGGTGATGATAATCAAAATTTATTTATATCAGACCGTTATGTTGAAGACGGTTCTTATTTGAGAATACAAAACATTAGTTTAGGATATAATATTCCGAAAGATATCTCTGAAAAATTTTATCTATCTAACCTTAAAATTTACGGCACGATACAAAACCTGTATACTTTTACGAATTACTCAGGATATGATCCTGAGGTGGGTTCCTTTAATGGAGATGCACTACAAATGGGTGTTGATAGAGGAAGATATCCTTCTCCTAGAACGTTCACACTTGGGTTAAATGTTGAATTTTAAATAAAATGAAAATGAAAAATATAAAAATAAATAGATTACTATTATTTAGTGTGTCGATTTTTATGCTCTTTTCCTGTAGTGAGGAATTCTTACAAAGACCTCCAGAAGATGGTATAGCTTTAGATAATTTTTACTCAAGTGAAGAAGAACTTATCGCTAATACAAACAGTCTTTATGGGTCAGTTTGGTTTAATTTTAATACTAAGGCTTTTTGGTCTATTACGGAACTGAGCTCAGGTAATGCCAGAACGTATTCTGGAGATGTTGTAAACTTTTTCAACTTCTCAATAACTGGTGATAATACGGTATTAGCAGATGGCTGGAGTTCTTTATGGGGAGTTGTTGCTCAATCTAATGCAATAATTAATTATACTGAGAGTAGAGTTAGCGGAGATGTTCCTCAAGCTGCAGTCAACAATACGATTGGGGAAGCTCATTTCATGAGGGCAGTATCTTATTTTTATCTGACTAGAATCTGGGGGCCTGTGCCAATAATTGAAAATAACCTTAGCTATGTTTACGACCCTCAAATACCTACCAATAGAGTCGAAGATATTTACGAACTAATAGAGAGAGATCTTCAGTTTGCTATCGATAATTGTTATCCTAAAGTGCGTGGCGGTAACTATCTAGCTAATGCTCATGTATCAAGTGGGTCGGCCAAAGCTATGAAGGCCAAAGTACATCTTTATCAGGAAGAATATGATATGGCAAGACAATTGTCTCAAGAAGTTATTGCAAGCAAAGAGTTTAAATTGCTAGATGATTATGCTGATTTATTTCTTACAGAGTTTAACAATAATGAAGAATCTATAGCAGCAATGCAATGGACTTCGCAAGGTTATGGAGTGGGTAATGCTATGCAGGCATCCTTCGCAATAAGTAGCGCTATTACGGGTACAGGTGACGGTTATGGCGTTATAGGACCCACAATAGATTTGCAAGAGGCATTTGAAGACGGGGATGAAAGACGTAAAGCAACTATAATGCTTGCAAACGACTTTTATCCTAACATTAGAGCTGCAGATGGCGGTTATACAGTGCCAGATGATATTAATGCTCAGAATACAAAAGCAGGTATCAAAAAATATGTTGTAGGTACTCCGGCTGATAATAATGGTAATTCAGCACAACAAGCCGCTTCCAATAATACTTATATTATGAGATATGCAGATGTGTTGCTAATAAATGCGGAAGCTATTCTTGCAGGAGGTAGTTCTACAAGCGATACCCAAGCCTTAGAATCTTTTAATAAAGTACGGTTACGTGCGGGCCTTGGTACTCTTCCTTCGATTACCCTTGATAACATATTACATGAAAGAAGGGTAGAATTTGCAATTGAAGGGGATTACTGGTTTGATTTAGGAAGAATCGATCGCCAAAAAGCTATTACTATAATTAGTAATCAGGAAAGAGGTACCTATAGTAACGATTCTCCACCAGTGGTTTTTTCTGAAATGTACACTCCGGAAGCAAACGATTTTACATTGCCTTATCCGGCTACAGATGTGGCTCTGAATCCAAGATTGCTAGAAGATCCTGTTCCATATGAATTTAATTAAAAAATTGTGATAATGATGAATTTTAAAATTTTAAATCAAGGTAATTGCACCTTATTCTTGATGACGCTTCTTTTCGTAGGCGCCCTCACATCTTGTCAACCAGATGACACTGGGGGGGGGGCTGAGTCAAGTGGACCTCCTTCTATTGAAAGTGTAGCACTTACAGCAAAAGATTCTACTACAACAGTAGGTCTTCGCCAAAACTCGTATACGATTTATGGCAATAATCTGGGCACAACTCAAGAGGTCTATTTTAATGGCACCAAGGCTTATTTTAACCCTACTCTAGTTACTAATAATGTTATAATTACAAGTATACCGGAAGATGCACCTTATTTTGATGCAAGTGATGAGCTTCGGGTAGTAACTTCTAAAGGTGAGGCAACAATACCTTTTTCCATAGAGCAGCCTGCTCCTAAAATAATTTCTTTTGCTCCTTTAGCTGCTAGTGCTGGAGATATTGTGACTATAAAAGGAGAAATATTTGAAGGTTTAGAATCTGTACGCTTTGGAGACACCGAGGCAGAAATTGTTTCTTCCACTACAACAGAAATTCAAGTAAGGGTGCCTGAAGGTGTTGTACAGGCTTTTCTATTTGTTGAAACAGCAGGAGGAGTATCTCAAAGTACCCAGTCTTTTGGTTTTAAATTTGTCATTTACGATGATGCACTAGCCGATAGCTGGTGGATAGGTGGATGGGCCGGTACTCAAGATTTTGAAAATACAGAACGAGTTAAACGAGGGGATTTTTCAATAAAGAGAACCTATGAAGGGGGTTATTCTGGTTTTCAAATTGGGAACGGAGGAGCAACTATAGATCTAAGTACTATGTCAGCAGTTAAAGTGTCTATTTATGGAGGCGAGGGTATAAATGATGTCAAAATAGTTCTTAATGGTAATGATGGCGTTGGTAAAGTGATTACGATAGAAGAAGGAGTATGGAATGACTTTACGATTCCACTTTCTGAATTAGGATCTCCAGCCGTCTTAACAGAATTTTGGGTTCAAGAGTTTAGCGGCACAGTACCTGCCGTTGTCTATATTGACGATTTAGGTTTGATTTAGCAATTTGTTTTTAACAAGAATGTTTCATGTTTGTTCCCTGTTTAAGAAATTAGGCAGGGAACAATTTTTTAAATAAATACTATGAATAAATATCTTCTTTTTTTATTCTGTGTCGTAAGTACCGGCATAGGCCAAGCTAAAGCCCAAAAATTTAAGGATGTCGCTCAAACCCCTCCTATGGGTTGGAATAGCTGGAACAAATTTGCCTGCGATATAAATGAGCAGGTCATTAAGGAGGCTGCAGATGCCCTTGTCTCAAGCGGAATGCAAGCCGCAGGTTATGAGTATATCGTAATTGACGACTGTTGGCACGGGAAAAGGGATGAAAACGGATTTATACATGCTGATAAAGAAAAATTCCCCTCAGGAATAAAATCCTTGGTAGATTATATACACAATAAAGGTTTAAAATTTGGAATTTATTCAGATGCCGGTACAGAAACGTGTGGCGGAGAGCCCGGAAGTCGGGGTCATGAGTATCAGGATGCCATCACTTATGCCAAATGGGGAGTCGATTATCTAAAGTACGATTGGTGCAATACGGGTAAACAAAATGCCCAAGCATCCTACACAACAATGAGAAACGCACTTTATGAGGCAGGCAGACCTGTTTTATTTGCAATATGTGAGTGGGGTGACAATAAACCGTGGGAATGGGCAGAAGATATAGGACATATGTGGAGAACGACAGGTGATATCTACCCATGTTGGGATTGCGAAGAAGACCATGGGGATTGGTCATCTTGGGGCGTACTCAAAATTCTTGATATGCAAGATGGGCTGCGAAAATATGCGGGTCCCGGTCACTGGAATGATCCTGATATGATGGAAGTGGGTAATGGAATGACTGTTAATGAAGACCGTGCCCATTTTACAATGTGGTCTATGCTATCAGCACCACTAATAGCGGGCAATGATTTAGCAGATATGAGTGCAGAAACGGTTGCTATTCTTACTAATAAAGATATGATAGCTATCAATCAGGATTCTTTAGGAATCCAAGGCTTCAAATACAGCAGTAAAGATGGACTTGAAACGTGGTTTAAGCCTCTTAAAAACGGAGACTGGGCTGTAACGTTCTTAAACCGGGCAGATCGTGAACATCAAGTAAATTTCAACTGGGAAGATCATCAAATAAAAGATCCTGATTTTGAATATAGTGTTGATTTTAAAAATACCCTGTTTTCTTTAAAAGATGTATGGGCGCAGAAAGACCTAAAAACAACAAAGAGTTCCTTTAATGCAGTAGTTGCACCACACGATGTGATCACACTGCAGTTAACTAAAAAATAGAGTAAACATATTTCAAAAAAACAGGGTAAATACATCAATGTATTTGCCCTGTTTTTTTGAAAATACTTTTATTGCTTATTTTTCTAAGTTTTTTAAGCAATTGATAAGTGCTCTAAAGTTGTGATAATTAGCTTTCCAAATATGGCCTTTTAGATCGTCTTTCGTTTCCGGTTTATTGTCTTGGCCCCATTCATACCAACCTCCAAAGCGATCATCCATGAAAAATGTGTTCACATACTCCCATAATTGATTGAAGTAAATCCCGTAGTGGTGGCTGTCATTTGGAAAATAGTGTTGCATAATCAGGAGTGTATTTAATCCTTCAGCTTGTGACCACCAGTTTTTATCTGAATTCACGATGGTTAACGACTTATCTTCCCCAAAATAATACCCACCGTCATAAAAGCCTCCAAATTCGGGGTCCCAACCATTTTCAAGAGCATGGTCTACCATCATTTTGCCTTTTAATAACGTTTTTTCGATATCCTTACGCTCCAGTATTTCAGAAGCTTCTAGCATTAGGTACGCGATTTCTACATCGTGACCAAACGAAACATGATCTAGATAATAATGTTTTTTTATAATCTCTTTTGTTTCCTCATTAAAAGATACAGGAGTCCAGTCTGCCTCAAAGAAGAGATTCATATAATATCTTTCACTCACGATAGTATCTCGTATAAGCAATAAGAGTTCTTCCAGTCTTTCGGCAACTAGTTTGTCTGGCCATACTTTATATAATTCTGTAAAAGCTTCCAGTAAATGTATAGAGCTGTTTTGATCTTTATAACCCACATCTGATGTAGAGTCAAAACTTGAGTCTCTTAAAATTGGAGAACCATCTAAGTTTAAAGATTGAAAATAGCCTTTATTTTTTGGATCATGACTGTGCTCTTCAAGCCAGTAAAAGGTTTTTTTTGCAAGATCAAGCGCTTCTTTATTCCCAGAAACCCTGTAGTATGCCGCAAGGCCATACATAGCAAAAGAGTTTCCATAAGCGGTTTTTTCTTCTCCTTTTTTAGCGATAGGTTTTCCTTCTTTGGTAACCAGGTTATGAAACCCACCATATTTAGCATCCCACATGACATCTCTCAAAAATTCGAATCCGTGTGCCGCATAATTTAGGTAGTTCTGCTTATCAGGAAAAAATTCAGCTGCGACCGAGTTGGTCCAGATATGCCGTGCTTGCGTTACGATCATCTTATCGTGTTTTTCCCCTACTTGAAAATCATAGGTAATCTCGCTGTAATATCCCCCGTCTTCCTTGTCTATCACAAGCGGATACCATTTATCGAGTAGGTTTTCTTTGGCATCAACCTTCATTTGAGAAATGATCGCCTCGTTAGCTACTTTTTCCTGAGCAAAAGCGGTAAAAGTAGTTAGACAAAAGAGACTAAAAAAGTGTAGTATTTTCATAACATAATTAATTTCAGTTTAAATATAAAGCAATGTGCACTAGCGCAACCTGTTCTGAAAATATCCTATAGGAAATCGATAAAAAAGTATTAAGTAAGGCATACATTAGAGACCTATTTTTAAGTTTTCGATAATTTATGACACGTATTTTTATTTTTTTCTTATTTTTTTTCGGATTAGCTCAAGTTAGTGCGCAACAATTGGCTGACTCTTCTGCTGTTTTTAAAATTAACAAACAGGAATATCTTGAACGACAAGGTGCTAATGTGATGCTGGCGCACGATTTTTATCCGGAAAGCCATCAGGGCGGAGTAGGTGTCATTCAGAACGGCATACGCGTCGCCACGAATGGTGATCTTAGACTAGAACCAACTCCCGGTCAATGGCAACCGGTTCCCAAAGTAGGAGAGCGACAGGTAGACAGACAAAAACAGGAAATAAGCGTTCACATGAGCTACCCCGACGCTTCGAAAGACCGCAAAGGATTTAACCCTATTATTTACCCAGGTCTGGAGATGGAATATGAACTGAAGGTAACTCCGCAAGGGAAATCTTTTAAAATAACGGTAGATCTTGATAAACCTTTACCGGAAGAATGGGTAGGAAAAGTAGGGATGAATATTGAATTTTTCCCCGGAATTCTTTTTGGAAAATCCTATTACATGGATGAAAAGTTTGGTCTTTTTAATAGGCAAGCTAATGGCCCCGGCACCTTTGCTGAAGAAGGAGAATATCGCCTGCAGTCCATGGCTCAAGGAAAACATCTGGTAATTGCTCCGGGTACTCCGGCACAAACTATTCATATTGAAAATTTAAATTCTCAGGCGGAACTGCGATTATTAGATGGGCGTGCCAGTCACAGCAATGGTTGGTTTATTGTTAGATCGCTGGTTCCCGCCGGAAAAACAAAAAATGCTATAGAATGGCTCATCACGCCTAATACGCTGAAAGATTTTTTATACGATCCGGTAGTACAAATTTCTCAGGTGGGCTACCATCCGGCACAAGAAAAAATAGCCGTAATAGAAACTGATCCCAATGACACCAAAAAACAGGATGCAAAACTGCTACGCATCAATAACGAAGGCGGATATACAGAAGTGGTTTCTAAGAAACCAGAACTTTGGGGGAATTTTCTTCGGTATACCTATTATCAACTAGACTTTAGTGCGATTACAAAACCCGGTATGTATGTGGTTCAATATGGTGACTATACTACCGAAGCTTTTCAGATAACCCAAGAGGTATATCAAAGAGACGTCTGGCAACCCACACTAGAATACTTTTTACCGGTTCAAATGTGCCATATGCGCGTGAACGATCGTTATAAAGTCTGGCACGGACTCTGTCATATGGATGATGCGCGTATGGCTCCTGTAGACTACAATCATTTTGACGGGTATATACAGGGGTTTACAACACTTACAGAATATAAATCAGGAGAACACGTCCCTGAATTAAATAAGGGCGGCTGGCATGATGCAGGAGATTTTGATCTTCGGGTTGAATCTCAGGCAGCTACAGTACAAGGGTTGGCGCATATTTATGAAAATTTCAACATAAACTACGACAATACAAGTATTGATCAAAGTACACGCGTGGTTGAAATCCTTCAGCCAGATGGCAAACCAGATATCTTACAGCAAATTGAGCATGGCGTACTTTCTATAGTGGGAGGGTATACCGCTATGGGTCGTTTTTACCGCGGAATAATAGTTCCTACTAAAAGGCAATATACCTTATTGGGAGATCCTGTAAACCATAGCGATAATATTATTTTTTCCAACACGGAAGCAGATCAGAATATCCCTGTAGGTTTAGCCGGTGCACCTGATGACCGCTGGGTTTTTACAGAAGAAAACCCTGCCAGAGAACTTTCTACTGCCGCTGCCTTAGCTGCAGCAGCACGGGTTTTAAAAAGCTACAATCCAGACCTGGCTGCGCAATGCCTGTCTATTGCAAAAGCCATTTGGGACTCGCACAGTGAGGAAGCTTTTATCCCTAAACTAGAACTGGCAGTAGAACTGTTAAGGTCTACTCAAAATAAAGAATACGCACAATTCCTGATAAAAAACACAGAAGGTATTATTTCTAATATAGAAAACACCGGGTGGATAGTAGGGCCGGCATTACCCTTAATTCAAGAGCCTGCTTTCAAGAAGCGATTGAACACCGCTGTAAAGGCTTATTATCAACAAGTAGTAGACTTAGGTAAAAAAACACCTTATGGAATGCCTTATGAACCAGACATCTGGGGTGCTGGCTGGGGCATTCAGAATTTTGGAATGAAACAATATTATTTTCATACCAGTTATCCTGAAATTTTTCCGAAAGACTATTTGCTTAACGCTCTTAATTTTGTGTTAGGTGCTCATCCCGGCGTAAATACCTCTTCTTTTGCCTCAGGGATAGGTGCACGATCTTTGACTCAAGCTTATGGGATGAATCGAGGGGAGTTTTCGTTTATACCCGGAGGTATTGGTTCGGGAACCGCTTTAATTAGACCCGATTTTCCCGAACTACTGGAGTGGCCTTTCCTTTGGCAGCAAACCGAATATGTGTTGGGAGGAGGAACCACAGATTATATCTTTCTGGTTCTTGCGGCAGATCAGTTTTTAAATGAGCAGCAATGAGAAAAATAATCTGTTTAATAAGTGTAGTGCTTTCTACTGTAGGTTTGGCTCAAACACCGGTAAATGCGTATGCAACTCCGGAAGCAAAGCAGGTATTAGCCTATATAGCTTCTTTAGGTGACAATATTTTATCTGGTCAGCACAGTTACAACGAAGAGCCTGAAAAGTTTTATAAACTGGCTTATGAAATCACTGGGAACTATCCCGCGGTCTGGGGAACAGATTTTTATTGGAATGGTCAAAAGGATCCTGGAGAGCGAATTGTAAAGAATGCTATTCAAAAACATGAAGAGGGAGCACTGGTAACGTTGATGTGGCATGTAGGAAGACCTACAGATAAACCACCCTATAGCTGGAGTGAAAGTGTACAGAATGAATTTAGTGATGAAAATTGGGAACAAGTACTTACTCCCAATACCGCTCTTCATTTGAGATGGCTCAAGCAAGTTGATCATGTGGCTTCATATCTTAAAAAATTGGAAGAAGCAGGAGTGCCGGTCTTGTGGAGGCCTTATCATGAGATGAACGGGGTTTGGTTTTGGTGGGGAAATAAACCGGAGGCCTATAAAAAGCTTTGGAAAATGCTCTACAACCGCTTAACGGAGTACCATCAATTAAATAACTTGATTTGGGTATGGAATGCAAATGCGCCGCGTGATATCCCCTTTGATGAGGCTTTTGCTTATGAGGACTTTTACCCGGGAGCTGAATATGTAGATATACTAGCTACAGATGTGTATCATTATGACTATGAGCAGCGCGATTATGAAGCACTTTTAAAGCTTGCCGCCGGTAAGCCTATAGCGCTCGGGGAAGTGGGAGAATTACCCAAACCTAATATTCTTCAAAAACAACCTAAATGGTCTTGGTTTATGGTGTGGTCTAATTGGCTCGAGACTGCAAATACGGTCAATCGCGTGAAAGAAATCTATAATTACTCAGAAACGATAACAAAAGATGAAATTAAAAAATAAGGTATTGCTAACACTGTTAGTGGTTACAAGTTTTTTTCAAAAAATAACTGCTCAGACCGAATTTGAAACCTGGGGTAACCTTACCGGCATTCGCACAGAGCAAGGCCTGCATGATTTTAATACCAGCCTCGTGCTGGTAAATGAACAAGGATATAAATGGGTCACACGAAAAGAAGGGCAGAAAACCGATTTTAAGAGAGATAACGAGACCAATACATTCAGTTATGAAATGAAAAACATCAGTTGGACTCAAACGCTTAAACCATTAACTACTAATTCCATTCGTGTTAAAATTGATTTTAGCGCTCCAAAAGATACTCTGATTCAGGGTGCTTATTTTAGAATTAAATTACCGGAAGATTTTACAAAAGACACTAGTATTAAAATCACCAATCCAGAATCTATAACTGCTCAGGCGATAAGGGCTGCGTTTGATAATGCATCTTATAAGGCGCCGGTAAAAGCAGTGAATATGCTCACCAAAGAACGCGGCATTCAAGTCACAGCTCAAGAGCAAACCGAATTGATTATTATTACGGGTAAAGATTCTTTAAATCCTGAATTTGAGTTGAATTTTGCCATAGCTACGGGTAATCTTGAAGCGGGTAAGACCTATTCAAACACATTTGATATAGAAGTTAGCGGAGAAACTGATAACTCACCGGTAACTTTAAAGCTCTTTCCGGAACAAGAAGGAAATCCTTTTGACGGGATAGGTGGAAATTTTCGTTTACAAAATCCCAAAGCAGATCCACAGGTTATAGATTATGCTTTAGACAACCTACGTGTCGCCTGGAGCCGGGTAGAATTACCTTGGAAACAATGGCATCCTGATCCTGATAAAAACCCGATGATTGAGGCTAAAAAGGGGAATTTACATCCCAAGGTAAAAGCCTCTTTAGAAATGGCGAAGCGTTTAAATGAACGAGGTATTCCGGTAATCCTGGCGGCCTGGTTTGCTCCTAATTGGGCAATTATTGGGGAACGGGCAGAAGGAGTTAATCTTGACGGCAGCCGTGGAAACCAATTAGATCAGTCTAAAAAAGAAGAAATTTATAATTCGATAACGTCTTACATTCAATTTTTAAAAGAAGAATATGGGGTAGAAGCTGTACTGTTTTCGTTCAATGAATCAGATTTAGGAATCGATGTAAGACAAGCTCCGGAAGAACACGATCAATTGATACGAGAGCTTGGTAGTCATTTCAAAAATGCCGGTTTAAACACAAAATTACTTCTGGGAGATACCGCCGATGCAACAGGATGGGATTTTACCAATCAAGCCTCTATTAACCCGGAATCCTTACCTTTTATAGGGGGTGTTTCTTTTCATTCTTGGCGGGGTTGGTCTCAGGAAAATCTTCTGAAATGGCTTGATATTGCTAATAGAGTCAAAGAGCCGCTTTTTGTAGGAGAAGGGAGTATCGATGCAGGAGCTTGGAGATATCCCCAAATTTTTGAGGAACCTACCTATGCACTTGAAGAAATGCGCATTTACCTGAAGATTATAAAAATGGCGCAGCCTTTGAGTATCCTTCAATGGCAGTTGACCTCAGATTATTCGGTGCTTTCCGGAGGTGGTGTTTATGGTAATGATGACGAGGAAATGCACCCTACTCAGCGTTTCTATAATTTGAAACAATTGGGAACAACTCCAAAGGGTTTAAATGTTCTCCCTCTTGTTTCTGATGATCCGTTAATAACAGCTACAGCGCTGGGTAGTAGCGAAAATTCGCAATATGCGCTACATCTCGTGAATAAAAGCGGTGACAGAGAGATTACCATTTTGGGTATACCTGAAACAATATCTTTTTTTAATATTTATACGACTAACGAGAGTAGTTTTTTTGAAAAGAAGAAGAAAATAAGACCTAAAGACGGAAAAATAAGTTTTAAACTTAATGGAGCGTCATTTGTCTCATTATTTTCAAATGAAGATTAAAAGTAATTCAACTGAATTAACAAATACCTTGAGGATATAAAACAATTTTAATCTGCATATCTGTTATATAAATTATCACCGCTCGAATTATACTTCTAATAATACTTGACTCAGAATTATTAGTTTAATAACACCTTATTATTCTATCCAGACAGAGATTATAGTTATGTTTATGGTTTTTCTATTTTTTAAGGACGAATACAATGAACTTAGGGTTCTTAAAAGGATTATATGTTAGCATTTTAATAAATAAAAAGAGACTTGAATATTATAGAAAGGACAAACTTATACTAATTGCCTAGAGACATTTATAAGGTTTAATGAGACATATAACTTCTTGGGAACTTAACTATATCAGAAGAGAAAATTTATTTAGATGGCTTTTTTTAAAAAGTTGATATTTGGAATTTTCCTTAAAAATTCACTACACTATTAAGTGCATCATCAGCATCTTTATGAATGAAATTGGATTGATAATTTATTGTTGTAGTTAATGAAGAATGGCGATATAGTTTCTGTAACATTTGTATTGGAATTTTATCTTCAGAAATATGTCCAAAACTATGACGTGCAATATGCATAGTTACTTTTTTTTTAATTTTGGCTTTTTTAGCCACCTCCTTTAAATGATAGTTTATATTCTTTGTTGCTGTTTTTGTCTTGGCATATATATCTTTTGAGTTACTAAGGTCAGCAATCTTCATTTCTGGAAATATAAAATCATCATTATTATTTTGAAGCGGTTTATAATAATTAAGGATAGGATGTACCTTTTCTGGCAATTTTAATGAAAGAACCTTGGAGTTCTTATTCATGGTATAATGTAATCTATCATCAAAAATGTCACTCCACTTTATTTTTAATAAATCTGCTATTCTGATACCTGCTAAATAGAAACTAAAAAGCCATATATTTTGAGCATGCTTTTCCTCATTTGTGAGGTTTTCTAAAGATGCAAATGCCTTTATTTCATTAACACTTAATCCAATTTTTTGAGCTTCTGGAATCTTTATTCTAATCTTATCTGCACCAAAAGGATATAGTTTCCTGTCAACAATCCTCGACTTAATAGCTCTGTTGTAGATGGTTCTGATGACAATAAGGTTATTAACTATAGATCTTTCTGAAAGGTTAATTTTACTTTTAAGATAAATTTTAAATTTTCTGAGAAAAGCTTCATCAATTTCCTCAAACGTCAGTTGTTTTGAGTTATGGAAATTGATTACGTGATTAACCCGTACCTTATCTGCTGATAACTGTGCAAGCTTTTTATTTTGATCCAACTCAAATAGAAACTCCTGAGCTACTTCATAAAAATTCTTTGTCTTTGAATTCGAGTAAAGCTCTTTTTTAATCTGATTTGCTGATAAATCCATATTGTTTGACTGTAGGTTTACCAAAGTTCGATTTGCTTCTAATAGTCTAGTTGTGATCAAATTGTTAAGTTGTGCAGCATTAGGGTTTGATTTTCTAACTTTTAAGTTTTTTTCATCCCAATCTTTTAGATTGATATAATGACCAATATAATGATAGGTGGACCGTCTGTTTTTAGTTATTCTAATAGCTAGAGGATAAAGTCCTTCTTTATTCGATTTCTTTCGTATAACTATTTTGGTGTTTGAAGTCATATTTTTATAATTTATAGCAATAAAGATATAAAATACAGGTACAACATAGGTACAACTAAATTTACTTTTTAATGATATTTAATAAAACCATAATTTATTAAAACTCTAAAAAGCAATGATATATAATAAAAAATGTTTTGTTTTCATTTTATATTATTTGGATTCAAAACCCAGTTCTTACGAGTGCGGGTTCGATTCCCGCCCGGGGTACTAATAGAATTTTAAAAACCCTGTAAAGCTCTCGCTTTGCAGGGTTTTTCGTTTCTTAGAGTAAGATTATAGTAACAAGATTCAATTTTATTACACTTTTTCAATAATTAGTTATCCGTTCTATTATCATTAAAAAAGGTATTAACAAGTATGCTTCTAGTTTACTATTTTCTTGTAAATCACTCCTAATTTAATTCACAGGGATTATTTTAAAATTTCAATCTGACTGATTAAAGTTATTATAGGTATTAGAAAGTCACCTATTTCTCAAAATGGATGTATAGTATTACTATCCTTACTAACCATTTTTAATAATTAAAATCAAATAGCTCTTTACCATTAATTCCAAGAGCATCTGCAAGGACCTTAACCGTGCTTATAGTTGTATTTATTTGTCCTTTTTCAATACGACTTATCTGAGAATATTCAACGTTTGAATAATCAGCTAGAGCGCGCATACTAATCTTCTTTTCTTCTCTTACTTTTCTGAGGTTTGCTCCAAATGCTTTTAAGAATTCCTCGTCTTTGATTCTAGTCATATCCTGCAAATTCGCAAGACAATTGGTTTTTAATGATGGCATATATGCCATCATTAACTATATTTGTCATAATCCTAATTCATAGATTATGCATCGATCAATCTTTTTTATTCTGTTCTTAAATTCCGTAAACTTTCTGGGACAAGATATAACGTCTAAGAAAAATGATAATGTGTTTGAAATTGAAAGTAGTGTAGAGGATTTAATACTTAGTGAAGTTTCAATTGTAGGAGATAAATCAAATAATCAAATAGAACTTAATTTTTTTTTAAGTCACACATTACAAGACCAAGAATTTCAGCTTCACGTTGGAAAAAATAGGCCGACTGCATATGACTCAACAGGTCGTGAATATAAATATGACAAAATTATTTTCAACTATAATAGAATCTATGGAACAGGTGGTGTGATACCTATTAAAATACCAACTGGTATTTTTAAAAAAGTACAAATTACTTTCGATAAAATTCCATCAAAATTAAAAAAGATAGAGTTAGTAAAAATTAATTATTATCTGAGTAGTAGCGATAATAAGAAAGATAAAGTCGAGGGCTTTTTCTTGATCAGAAATATACCTGTGCTATGGTATTAATTTCAGAAGAAGAAAGAGTCAGGGCAATTAAGCGCTTAATCCAGTTAATGATCGAAGGCTATACCAGTTACGATGCCTATATAATATTCTTAGAAGAACCATTTAAAGATAAAATGACGTGGTCATCTATAAATATTCTTGATTTGAATAAAATTTATATAAAGGCTACGAATAGAGCTGCAGTAATCATAAGTAGAGGAGTTCTATCTGGAGAACTCAAAAGAATTGAACGGAATTATTTTAACAAAGATTATAAGTATAGAAAACCTGGGAAATATATTTAACCCAAGAAAATTCAGCAAACACAATTTTTTTTATAATCTATTTTAAAAATTCTTAATAAAATAAAATACACCTCCCAATTAAAATAAACTCCCTTGTTTAACTCCTCCCATATCAGGATCAATAGGAGTTACCGGTTTTAATGTTTCCGGGTTATTTGTATCTACACCGCGCTTATAAATAGCGTTTGTAACAGGATACGTATTAAAAGTTGAACTTGTAAAACCTGTTTTCATCAAATCCTCTACTTGTTTTTGATTAAGGGAAGGATCTATCCAGTCATTTGTAAACTGATCATCCAAAACTAAAGGCATTCGTTTCTTTTGATTATGAATTTTTTCAAATAAATCATTTGCCGGAACCGTAATTATTGTGGTAGTAAAATCTTCATCATCTAAAGGGGTGTATAATCCGGCAAACATAAATAGCTTATGTCCTTCTAACGTACAATAGTAGGGTTGCGACATTTCATTGTAATGATGTGGTTCAAAAAAACCATCAGCAAGAATTAAGCAGCGCATTGATTTTGCGCTTTCTTTATACGTGTTACTTTTAAAAATACTTTCACTACGGGCATTTAAAGTATTGTATTTAAAACCCGCAGGATCATCAAAGGCGTAACGTGGTATCAAGCCCCAATCTGCAGGGTAGATTAGTTTTGGTTCATCTTGGGTTATTATATGTAGATTAGTGTGGGTAAACCCATTTATGTGATATTGCTCTTGATATTCTAATGGAATAGCAAATTGGCGCTTAGTTGATTCTTCAATTTCTCTCTCCTTTTTAGTAAGACTGGTTGCGTAGCACATAGACAATAAATTTATATCTAAATTTATTAAATTGAATCTATTATGAGTGCTACAAGAAAGGAACTTTATGATTTAGCTAACAACTATTACAGTATGGCTGAGATCTTTCTTGTTGAAAGCGATGTCAGCTTTAAAGTTTACGAGATTATTTATGAATGCTCTCGCTATACAATATGTATTTGTGATCGTATGCATAATTATCAAGGTGGTGCAAAACAATTTGTCTTCAGGAATAAATCTGAAAAGTTCGCTTTAAATCTTTGTTGGAAAAAAATAATAGAACCGACATTAGCTAAATAATTAATCATGTAATTTTGGAAATATTCCTATATAGAGGATATAATCCAATATTATGATTTTAAATATTTTTACTCCCATACTTAGGCTTTCCTTTAAAGTTCCTTTTATATCCGGGCTTTCTTGCGGTTTTCCCTCTCCTGCAGACGATCACTTAGATGAAGGAATAGATTTGAATTCAGCATATATAAAAAATAAGGATGCAACTTTTTTTGGTCGTGTAAAAGGAGACTCTATGAGTGGTGCCGGCCTATCAGATGGTGATTTATTAATTATCAATAAAAGTCTAGAGCCCAGAGATGGTAAAATTGCCGTGTGTTTTATTGATGGTGAATTTACGGTAAAGCGTATTAAAATTCAGAAAGATAGCATCTGGCTAATGGCAGAGAATGAAAAGTACAAACCTATTAAGGTTACTTCAGATAATGAATTCCTAATTTGGGGAGTTGTGACTAATGTAATTAAAGATCTTTAAAATGTTTGCTTTAGTAGATTGTAATAATTTTTATGCTTCGTGTGAACGTGTATTTAAACCTGATCTCAATCACAAGCCAGTTGTAGTGCTATCAAATAATGACGGGTGTGTAATAGCCCGAAGTAACGAGGCAAAAGCACTAGGAATACCTATGGGTGCTCCGGCATTTCAGATAAAACAAGATGTTTATAAACATAAAATTCACGTATACTCTTCAAACTATGCGTTATATGGGGATATGAGTGCCCGGGTAATGAATATACTTTCTGAATTTTCTCCAGATATGGAAGTGTATTCTATTGATGAAATATTTCTGAAACTTTCAGGTTTTGACCGCTTTGATTTGACCTCTTATGGTTGGCAAATGATTGATCTTGTTAAACGCAGTACGGGTATTCCTATAAGCGTAGGTATAGCACCTACTAAATCATTAGCTAAGGTTGCTAATAAGATTGCTAAGAAGTTTCCTGAGCGCACAAAAGGAACTTACGTGATAAACAGCAGGGAAAAAATAGAAAAGGCTCTAAAATGGACGGAAATTGGAGATGTTTGGGGGATTGGGAGGCAGTATCAAAAAAAACTACAGAATATACAGGTTTTTAATGCCTGGCAATTTACTCAGCTTCCTATTGATTACGTACGCAAAGAAATGAGTATTGTAGGTGTTAGACTTCAGAGAGACCTTTCTGGTGATTCCACTTTAGACTTAGAGGAAGTAGCTAAAAAGAAAAATATAGCGGTAACCCGATCATTTGAAAAAATGTATACGGATTATGAGGATATACAGGAACGTCTTGCTACTTATGCTGGGAAAATAAGTTACAAATTGCGCAAACAAAAAAGCAATTGTAAAGTTGCCTATATCTTTTTAAACACAAACAGACACCGAGACGACTTGCCCCAATATGGAAATGGAATTAGTATACAAATGCCCTATGAGACAAATTCCACCTTCGTAATTACAAAAGCGGTAATGACGGGATTAAAAAGAATTTACAAGGAAGGATTTCATTACAAAAAAGCTGGAATTATCGCAATGGATTTAACGCCTGATACCCAAAAACAACTTTCATTTTTCTATAACGAAGATCCAAGACACAAAATTTTGATGCAAACTATAGACCGATTAAATAGGAATTGTTTTGATCAGGTAAAATTTGGTGCTCAAGATTTAAAGAAAGTATGGAAGATGCAACAAAATTATTTATCTAAACGATATACGACCAGGTTGAATGAGGTCATTGAGGTAAAATGTCATTAAAATTTAAACCTAATGCAAACAGTATATTATACGCATAATATGCTAATAATCCCTAATACTGATTACAATAATCTCTTTATCTATCTAGGTACTAGAGTAAAGAACAATTAATTAAAATAAATATCTATCTTTCGTAAAATATAAAAAGGAAATATGTGTACATGTACACATATCCAATTGTTGTAAGCCATTTAAAGAAACTGACAAGAATTTGAAATTAAGAATGAAAAAACACAATTACGAAATAAAGGTTGTATGGACAGGAAACGAGGGAAACGGAACTCATAACTACAAATCCTATAATAGAAATCATAAAATCATAGCTGACGGAAAATATGATGGAATTAATGGTTCATCTGACCCATCATTTCTGGGAGATAAGACCAAATATAATCCTGAAGACCTTTTTCTTTCTTCATTATCCGCTTGTCATATGCTTTGGTATTTGCATTTATGTTCAGTACATAAAATTGTGGTAACTGAATATTTAGATGACGCAACAGGGGTTATGCAAGAAACTGAAAATGGAAGCGGAAAATTTACTGAGGTTACGCTAAATCCTAAAGTAAAAATCACAGATTTGAAAATGATTGACAAAGCAAATGAATTACACGAAGAAGCAAATAAGATGTGCTTTATTGCAAATTCTTGTAACTTTAAAATTGGACATAATCCGAATACAACTGCGGAATAAAAACGGCTTACAACAACGGCTATAATTAATACGGGTTTTAAGCTTTTAGCAAAGGTCTATGTAAATTTAGAATGTCCGCCAAATCTTTTAGATTTGGCTTTTAAATAGAAAAAATAAAAACAAACAAAAAGATTTGGCTAAGTGCTAAAACGGAAACAAAAGCTCACTTTTATTCCCGTACTAATCATAGCCAAGACCGTTGTGCCTCATTTACAAACTGAACGCTGAATAAAATATTTCCGACTAATAATTACGAATTTGAACTGACAAAGGAAAGTACAGATGCATTATCGGAATTAGAAAAAAACACTCTGATAACTGACTCACTTGTGTCTGAATGGACTAAAAAAGCGTTTATCGGACAAGTAAACAATAACGGATTTAAAATAATCTCGTCAAAACTTGGTCGAGGAGCTTTTTGTATTTTAAATGGCAAACTGGAGTCGAAAAAAGGAACTCTTGAAATTAGGATTCATAAAGCATTTAGAATAATGTTATCACATATATATTTATTTCCACTAATCGGATTTACAATAGCATTATTCACAAAGGAAAAAGAGATAATAATTTCATTGATATTTCCGACTTTGATGGCATTGGTCGTTTTTCGATTTGTCTTTACGGAATTAGCATTTAGAATTATTTCAGCAAACGGATTAAAAAAATTGACAGAAATAATCGGAATTAATAAACTAAAAAAAACGAGGCACAACAATGTATAACCGCAATTACGGCGGATTCGACTACGTCCGAATCCACTCGGAATTGCTAACGCCAGTGCTAAACCGAAAATAATCGCTAATTTAACCCGTAACTGACGGTTATACTAGACCGTTGCCCACAATTTGAGAAAACGTCATTTCCTGAAATAGGTTGACTAAAAATCAATCATTTAATTC
>TARA_R110002012_G_scaffold270279_1_pt1 | contig 28250 bp, 19 predicted proteins | sample TARA_R110002012 | Tara Oceans TARA_R110002012 (sample SAMEA4396515) | marine metagenome | biome: Westerlies Biome; feature: [DCM] deep chlorophyll maximum layer (ENVO:01000326); material: water (ENVO:00002006), including particulate matter (ENVO:01000060) such as... | depth 40 m | reverse complement strand
TCCGTTTAATTGAAAAACCTCTGTAACTAACTATATTTCAAACATTTTAAAGAACTATTTTAGATTTTAATGGGACAGTAATGGTTTAGTAATAAAATTTAATATGGTTTTTAAAGAAGGCTCAAGATTTGGGAAAGAATATTTACGCTGGCTCTTGTAAAAAACTTGTTGATCATACTCCAATATGTTGAATAATGTGGGCCAAAACCAATTTCGCCCATAAAAGAAATCTGCGACATTCGACTCTTCATCAGTTGCAGGGTTGAACGTTCCTAGAAACAATATTTTTGGCAGGTAGGGAGTTGTTTTCAAAATAGCATTATTCGTTTTAAAACCACTACCAAAATCTGCTTCTAAAAATTTATGTTTAATACCCATTCGCTATTATTTATCTCTACTTTCGATTTTCTGTAATTAGAGAAATTATTATGACTTCTACCAAGAACCATAAGGAAGCCCAACTGAATTATTAGTTCCACTTTTGTGTTCGCAATAAGAATATACACTACAATTAAGACACTTATTAGCAAAACCAAGGTCTGCAAACTTTAGTTTATTTCCTGATTTTAAAGAGTTTATTTTTTCTGTTGTTTGGTCTACCAAAAGCTCTCTCGAAACCTCTAAGTCTATTGACTTAATATTAACCTTATTGATATAGAGTTTATTGGTGTCGGGCCCTAGCCCCCCATTTGGTATCTTTTCAATTGACCATGTCCAATTAATAAAGTAAGCATGATCTATTTTTAAATGTTTGAACTTGGTTAAATAAGCCTCTAGTGCAATTATGTCTGAATTGTAGATTTTTGACGCGCCAGCTGAACTTATTGAGGAAAACTTTTCTGCAACGACCACCAGTTGACCATTAGTCAATTCTACTAAATAATCCGGCGCACCTATTAGTTTGCCATCATCACTTTTAAAAGTCTGGGGCGCGGTGTCAAAATGGTTATTTGTTTTAATTGAGCCCTTAAACAATTCTTCAAAGATATCGGAAGATTCTTCTTCTAATATAATAGAGTTTGGAATTCCTTCTATATAATAATAAGGATAGTATTCAAAACAAGATTTGATATTTTGTTTTTTTTGATATAATAAATACCTGTCATAAAAACCATCCTTACTTCCAGACCACTTAGATGAAGAATCTATGGGTTTAATACCCGGAATATTGAAACTCCTATTTATTGCGAAGCTAGCTGGACAGAATAAGTATTGACTTAGTTCGCTTAATAATATTGAATTAGAAGATGTTGATGCAGCACTTAAATACTTTATGCTTGATATTAGGTCAATGTCAAATTTGTACAGGTAATTACCTAAAGCCCTATCGCTTATAAAAGTAGTCCCATCATTCTTTTGAATCGTACAAGACTTTATAATTTCCGTGACAAATTCTTCATGTTTTTGTTCAGTAAACTTTAGGTGCTGAAATACCCAATTGAGGTACCATTTCACCTTATTTTGGCCTATTAGACTCTTTGCCTTGTATTCATAGAATTGTTGTTTGTTTGAAGGGTAGTATTGGTCATTTTCGCCGATTCTGCCCTTATCGCTTAAAGTGAGCGGGTTTACCCTTATGCTTAGAGCATATGCTTGCTCAAAGGAATAGTCGCGAATTAATCTAGAAAGGGTAATTATTGCTGTTATTTCATAAATTAGATTTGTTTTAAGATCTTCTTGTGATGTCTCATTTAGGATACTTTGCGCATCTTTCAGATAATCTTTATTACTCCCATCACAAACTTTACTTGAAAAAGTGAGCCATAATTCTTCACTTTTTAAGCCATCTGAATTAGGGTATTTGGTTTTTAATTCTTCGTGAAATTTATAGGCTTCATCAAAATATCCAGATTTGCGTAAGGCACGTACAACATATATACTTTCTCGTTCTGTAGTTATCTTCTGCGGCGTTATTTCACATACTTCTTTAATACTGGCCCCCTCAATAAAAGCACCAGTTGAAATAGCAGTTATAAGTTCATTTAAGTTATGATTAACGTATGGATTCATATTTTACCTACATATTGGTGTAAATAATACGAACAAAATCGGAATACTTTGATGTATAGTTATGGGGGGCCGGTTTATGCGCTCTACGATTTTTCTTTATTTCTACCTTCATGTTTTCTGGTAGTTTTTCCAAAAGGCATTTAATATAAGTCAGAAGACCGGGCTTTAAGCGGTTAAAATGATCTTGAGACACCCTGATTTCTAAGGTACAGTCGGGTATTACGGTATTACCCAATGTCAAGATATCTTCTTCTGGAATACCTAGTATAATTGGTATTTTTTTTAAGCGCTGCCCAACACAAATACCTTCCATTTTTTGAAGTAAGTCTTCAGCCTCGGGTCTTTTTTTGGTGATAATCTTTTTTACGTTTTTATCACGTTTTTTTGACTTTATACCTTTTTTTTTGGTGTTTGAACTCTTTTGATATTCTTCTTCTTCCTTATTTTTATTAGGGTTTTTTAGTTGCTGCAAAAGCGCTTGTGCAAAATGATGCTTAGGCTGAGGATTGTTTTTATCAAAGATCATTAGATGTTTTAAATACCAAGTTGCCAGGTGCCCTTCATCCTTAATGGTGTACTGATTTTTTATCCATCGTCTTGAAACCGAGAATGTTTTCTCATTTTTATCTGAATTTTTGTAAACCTGTTCCAATTCTTTGAACGAAGCGGTATAGTCCTTGGCAAAAAAATAATAAACCAAGTAGTGCTGGAGACTCGAATTAAAATTGTGCCTATTCATGTACTCCAAATAGCGGGGAGCCTGCTCCACGACATAGGCACGAATAGTAGGATCAATAAATTGATGATGAAAGTTTTTGCATGCTTTTAATTCCTGTTCTTGATTTAAAGAAGGGAAATGCACCAAAAGTTTATTAAAACTCAATTCAAAATTCGTTTCTTCCAAAATACGGGCTCCTGTTTAATTAAACCTAACGTAAATATTGTTCGATTTATTGGCCAATGCCGCAGTTCGAAATATGTTCTGCCAATTCTCACGTATATGGTTTTTGAAATTGGCAGGTAAACAAAACTGCACACGTCTGTTTGTCGCGGATAGTTAATTCTCTTTCCCTGGAGACAATTAACCTATAATTGAACTCTTACTAATTCTTTCATTAAGTTCGGAATTTCAGAACTAACTACTCCTTCCAAACTTAACTCCCAGATGGACCAATCTGTTTTGTTGTTGCCATAAATTCGATGTTTAAATTTTCCAATTTTAATGTTATCTAAAAGGGAGCTAATTGCGTTTATTTTTTCATTCTGTAAATTGCCTACTGGATATTTAAGACCTATATTCTCTTCTGATATAAAAAGCTCAAACGATATGGGGATATTTATTCCAGAATAAATATAAGTGCCACTAGAAGCTACTGTATATGGCAGCTCTTTCGGCAACAAATCCAATAACTCTTCCAAGTTCTGTTTACTCCTCAAATTAATTCTTAATTATAATTCTTTGGCAATGACAAAAAAAATGCTTCCATGAAAGTTAAGTTACATATTGTCTATACTATTATTATCATTCATTGTCTATAAAAAACTTTAAAGCTACCTCCATAACCATCACAAAAAAGACGGCCTTTTGTTCCATTCCCAAAATGGAATCATCAAACATATTTCTATCCCAGGGATACATATAGCATTTACCGGAAGAACCTGTCCATTGTAATTTAGTGTTTACCAATTTTTCAAAACTGTACATTCCGTTTTTTTGAAACTTTGGATAAAGCGCTCTAAAGGGCTCACTTAACTGGGCATAAATTGCTGATGGGTAAAACACAATAGAAATGCCCATATATGGAGCTTCCTTGAACGCTATTTTGTTATCATTAATTGCCGCATTGGGATACAAATGTTTTAATAGGGCGTTTACATGGGTATTAAAATGGTCCTCATGTTTAAATTGCTTTATGCCCAATAATTTTGTATTCCTTTTCATACCATTATTCTTTTACCAACTCCCCCTTAAACGCCTTTTGCAACAGACAATTAAAAAGGTCCTCGCTTTCTTGTAATTCCTGCTTAGCCAACTCCTTTTGCTTCTCTAATAAAGCGATTTTTTCTGCGAATTGGTTTTGAATCCCAATCGGTGGTTGAATAAGTTTTAATTCTCTCAAATCTTTTAAATTTATTTGAATTAGTGTGGCTCCTTTGGACAGCCTTTTAATCTGATTTTGAACTCTTTTGGTTTTGTATAAATAATAAAAAAATAATTTATTAGATATGGATTTGTTAAACCATATTGGAACTATACCTCTAGTAACGTTTGCGCCTTTTAAACTTTCATCGGCTATTGAAATGACTCCTACACTACCTCGAACAGATAATAATATTTCACCTCCATTTAATAAGGTTCTTTTAAATTTATTTGAAATTACAGGATCAATCATTTTTAAGTTATTTAAACCTATATATTGATTAATTAAATCCACGGGCCTTACACAAGGAACACCATTTACAAATTCTTCTCCAGGTTGAACTATACCATATGTTAAAGGACAATCCACAGAAACTAGTTCATCAAATCTAGTTATGTTCCACCCCTTCGGATTCCTTAATGGATCCCCAAACATATCCAAGAATATACTTTGTGCTAGGGCATCGTATTCCTGGAGGAGTTGTTTGGTTTTATCACGTAGGTCAACCGCATCGTCCAAAATTTGGGCAATCTTTTGTTGAATAGCGAGGGGGGGGAGGGGGATTTTTAAGTCCTTTACAATTCCAGCCGAAAGATTTTTTAACGCCACTCCTCTTGCACTATTAATTAGCTTTTCCTTTACGCTATCAAACCAATACTTCAGAAAGGGCAAGTGAACTAAATTTTGTTTATTTACGTTTATGCCTAAAATTGCCTGATTACAAGACATTCTTTCTTTTGTAATGGCAGTTTTGCCAACAGATCCGTACATGGCCAGAAAAAGGGTGTCAATTTCGAACATCCTATTTCGGATGTTTTCTAAGCCAGATTCAGTAATATGTTCCTCAGTATTATAAATGAATCCATCTCCAGCTGTTTCTAAATCTGATATCTTAGCCCATTTTATTTTACCCCCATAGTGGCTATTTTTTTTTCTACTTGGAGTTCCTCCACTTTGAATGTCACAAACGCTTTTTAACTTAACCAGATCGAACATCTAATATAATTTTTGAATTAAAATAGCTCTTGCCTCTCCTAACTTAATGATTCTTTCTAGAATTACAGAAGGCGAATCGTATACCACTTCCTCGTACACTATTTCCTTATAGCGGTTGATGGATAAATCCCAGTCGTTTTCCTTTAATTCCTTAAAGGGTACGGTAAACGATTGTTCTGTGCGGCTTCGGTTGCGCTCAGCCTCCATATTTCGGTTTGCATAGCGTTTTATAATGTCTGGCAGGTTAAAGTTATCGTGTAAGGCTTTCTGCTTAGCTTCAGTGAGCGCTTCGGCGCCTTCCCCAAAACTAAAGGCATCAAACAGCTCCTGGTCTACCAAGAGATTTCGTTTGTCGTCCAAGCTTTTTCCATCGGCCAACATATCATAAAACCATACTTTGTCCGTGCCTCCAGAACCTGTTTTGGTAAAGATGATGATGGCAGTGCTTACCCCGGCATAGGGCTTAAAAACCCCGGAAGGCATAGAGATCACCGCCTCCAGCTTATTGTTGGCCACAATCTCATGGCGAATGCTCTTATGCGCCTTGCCACTACCAAACAACACCCCGTCCGGAACAATTACCGCAGCACTTCCCCCAGTTTTTAATTGGCGTAGCATTAAAGCCAAAAACAATAATTCCGTTTTTGAGGTATCGGTAACGTTTTTTAATCCGGGCGCTATACTTTCTTTGTCTATAGTGCCTTTGAAGGGCGGATTGGCCAATACCAAAGAATAGGCATCCGACACTGTATTGTCTTTGCTCACGGCATCCACATCAACAATATTCGGTTCTTCTACCCCATGCAAGTACAGGTTCATCGAAGCAATGCGCAACATGGTGGCATCAAACTCGGTGCCATTGAACATGGTTTTGTTGATGTGCTCGCTGTGCTTATCCAACTCGGTAACCCCGTTGTGTTTGTCTATATATTCCTTGGCCGCTACCAAGAATCCGGCAGTACCTGCTGAGGGGTCGCAAATAGTATCTTCTAGAGTTGGTTTCATCAGCTCTACCATGAGCTTAATGATATGTCTAGGGGTTCTAAACTGTCCTGCGGTACCCCCACCTTCCAGTTTGGAAAGCAGATACTCATAGATGTCTCCCTTGGTATCTTGGTTGCTCATATCTATGCGCTCCAATTTTTCCATTACCTGATCCAAGACCGCAGGTTTGGAAATACCAAAAGTGGCACCTTTCATGTAGGTACTGAATAAACTTTTTTCCTTGCCTAAAGAGCGGATAAAGGGAAAAATTCCGTCAACAGTGTTGCTAAATATATTGTGACGGGCGTTTACGTCCATCTCCTTTAGGTTTTTCCATCTAAAATTTTGTTGGTCTTCGCCAAAGATGGGTGTATACTTAAACCCTCGTTTTGCTTTAAGTTCATTTCTGGTTTCCGTCTCGTCCAAATCCTTGATAAAAATAAGGTAGGTGAGCTGTTCTACTATGGTAATGGTGTTAGAAATACCTCCGGTCCAGAAGGTATTCCAGATTTGGTCTATTTGTGATTTTAATTCTCCTGTAATCATGTTTAGTATTAATCTGTTTTAGCAATATTACTTTAATAGATTGTTTTTATCCATTTTTAAGCAGTGTAATTCATTATTAATTTGATGAATTTTACTTTTTGAATTTTCTATGGCATACATAATGGATTCAGTTAGGCCATGTTGTTTATTGCGCTCAATTTGCACCTCTTCCAATTGACGCTGTATTACTCTAATTTCACGGTCTAGATCGTTCAATTTATCTTTCTCAATATTTAGATCTCGCTTTTTCTCGTCAATAATTTGGTTGTTATCTTTTAGCTTTTCGAATACATCATTAATTTGATGTTCATACTTTTCCATTTTCACAATTCTCACACTTGCAAAATAACAAAAGGCCATCTCGGCCAACTCAACATTACCAGCAGCCAACACCTTAAATCCCTTATATATGGCAACACTTTTTTCCCTTAAATCTTCAACACTCCGAACATCTTTAAAAGTTTTGTACAAAGGAATTATAGCTAATATTACCCCAACGGGGCCAATGACAAAACTAATTGCAGAGGACATTCCAGTATAAAAAGCGAATGGCAAGCCTACACCTACTACCGAAGAAATGGCACCCAGGGTACTGGAGGCCAAAAGGTAAATTCCAAAACCGGACAATTGGGCCGCACCAATTCCTGCCAAAGTGGTTATTGAGGCAATTTCGGAGCTACTAAGTCCCTTTTCTTTTGCCTTCAAAAGTAATTCTTGTTGAAGCTTTTCGCGCTGGTCAACGGGCATATTTTCAAGATTCTGTTTGGAGATTTCTTGAAATAAAAATTTTTCTTTTTCAAGAATAGTCCCGGTAACAGGCAAGATTATGTCACGTTTCTTGGCAATTCTCCTCATAAACTCCGGATAATCCAGTCCTGATTGTAATATTCCACCAACGGGAAGTAAAAGTTTGGAAATCTTGTTTTCCAACAATTCCAATATTGGTTCCTTCATTTGGAATATTTTATACAACACCTCTTTTTCCTCTTTGTCATCCAATATGTGGAAGGGGTACTGTTTTAAAAGAATGGGTTTGTTCATGACGCTGGTTATTTATGATAAACAATAAACGGTTTCATTTGTGGTGATGTATCACAATAGATTTGTCTAATTGTGTTAGTATTTATGCTTCCAAAGTTGCTTCACTATTATATATAATTTTTATAGTTGACCTCCACAAACTTGGGCAACCATTCAAGAATTTCAACGAATCCGTAAATATTTGCAATAAACGGAGTTTTAACTATTTCATCCTCAGTTAGATGTGAATAGCCGTTGGTTGATTCTTTTATTTTTCTAAATGTAGCTTGTATATTCCTAGGGATATTTTTATCAAGTTTAGCTGAAGCACCCATAAAATTGGAAGTTTCATAACCTTCAAGAAAGCGAGTACACCATTCCTGATTTGGTCGGCCATTTGGAAAACAAAATAATGGTATACATGGAATAGGGTCATGTAAGTCAAGAAAAAGAGATTCCAACAAATCGCGCTGATCATTTAAATTGGCCTTCTTAAAATCATCCTGGCGGAAACTCGATAGCATGTTAATATATAACGATTTGGATTTCGTAGATAAAATCCCTAGGTCGAAACAATTGAAAGATTCAGGAAAGTCTGTTCTTGCTTGAATTTCTGAATGCTTCTTGGCGGAATCAATTATGGCGTTGAACAATAATGAGTTGTCATCTCCTTTTGTATAAAACTCACCATAGGCTTCTCTGAACATATTGGTTTCCATATAATCCGGTTGGCCAGTGAGTATAAAGTAAGGCATATACTTATGCTCATTTATTGTAATTAATATATCCCTGGAATAGGTTAATCCCTCAAGGCCAATTTTTTCAGAGTCATGGGACAATTTTACCTTTGCGTCCAAAATAACCGAATGATAGAAATCTTTTTTCTCTTTAAGCTCTTTCATTCCATCTTCGCCATTATCGAACGGATATATGTTGATACCAAACTGTTCTGCTTCTCCAATAAAATCTTCTTGCAATTTCCATTGATCATCTATCCATAGAGTTTCAATCATATTCTTAAGTGTTATAGTTGGTTTCTCATTTTGTCAACAAAGGAATAAACGGGAAAATGAATTACATATTTAACTGGAAATTCCGCCCCGGGATCACTAATTAATTCTAGTCGACTATTATGTTTGCTCAGTAAAGAAAAGATATCCGAGCCACCAACTCCAGAACCTTCGCTTGAAGTTGTTTTGTCTCCCTTGGTAATTAAATTTTCGTAGGTAAAGTCCTTAGCCATAGGTGAACCATTATTGGCTAATTCCATTATTACTTCATTTCTTGATGGATTGTTAATTATGGCGGTAGTAACAGTGTATTTCCTGATACTTTCATCTTTAAAACCGTGAGTAACTGCATTTGAAATAATGTTTGAAAAAACTTGAAAAAAGTCTTCCTTAGTGAATTTTATAAAAGGATGAAGATACCCCTGGTCTCCTGAGAATGAGGCGTGATCAATGAATAAATCCTCAAAAACAAATTTATCTAGGTCTTTAAACATCAACTGTGATTCCATTATCAAATCGTCTAGCTTTAAAATCTCCTGCTTTTCTGCTTCCGAATTTACAGTTTCTAGAGAACTCATTATCTTGGACATGGCATCAATTGTTTTTTGAATACTTTTAAGATGGTCTTCTAGAGACTGATTCTGATTTTTACTGTAAACTGCAGTAAGGTTTATTTGTTCCCCTTCATGATTCTTTAAGTATCTATATGTTCCACTTACATTTGATCTTAGAGCGTTAAGGTACTGGGCAAGTGTATGGCGCACCGATTTTAAATCTCTGGAAGATGCGTGCTTTAGGCCAAGTATTTCTTTTTGAAGTTGAAGTTCCTTTTCTTTTTGGGCAACATAAGCTTCTTTAAAACCAAGCACTTTTGCCCTTTGTTCGTTTAAACCTGGAACATTTATTTTTATTAGCAAAAGAAGTTTTTTACTGATAATGCTGGGTCCTAGACTATAGTGCTTAATTTGACTATGCACATAATCTGAAGTAAGTTCATGAATCAAATATTCTATATCAACTAGGCTCTCATCTATCTTAAAAGCAAGGATATTTGAACTTAATAGAATTGACTCACCTGAAAATTTAAAGTAAGTTGGCCTTATGCTTTCTCCAATAGTGGTAAGTAGAAGACACGATTCTGACAATAAAAAGCCTAGATCATTTTTATCCCTATCCATTACTTGCCCCAGGTCTAAATGATAATCTAGAGGGTCATGTTTTAAATCTTTGACTTTTACCAATTTCGTAATATTGGTTTCTTCTTCTGTGGCATAAAATTCTATTGAAACCGGAGATAAAAGGTTGGATAACTTTTTGGCTTTACCAACTTCTATCAAGTATGGCCCTACACTTAGATTAAAATCATTTAGCGCTACAGAATCGTTAGAAATATATTTGATATGGACGTTGCCTTTATGACTATAATAATCGGTCAATAAATCTTCCCGTTTTAAAATTTTTTCCTGCCTATTTATTTTAAGATAAGGGGCGGCATCAACAAAGCATATTTTACCCTTTTCCTTTTTGTCCTTATTAATAATTAAAATGGAAATTGGAATGCCAGTATTAGATAAAACACCTGTTGGAAAGGATATGATGGCTTCAACCAGATCATTTTCAACCGTTTTTCGCAGAAAATCATGGGTCTTCCCAGTTCTAACGAAAAATGCAGAATGGACTAAAATAATTGTCTTGCCATCGTCAGAAATGTCCTTGACCGCTTTCTCTAAAACGTATAGGTCCAGCTCATTAATAGCCCCATACACTTCGGATCTAGCCTTAAAATTTTTCACATAGAATGGAGGGCTAGAAATAATACAATCAAATTTTTCTTCCGCAGGATTCCAGTCATTAATAGAGTCCGCTTGTACCAGTTGATGGTTCTTGCCATCATACTGGGCCAATAATCTTAACGTCCCTAAAGCCCAGGTATTGGAGTTAAGTTCTTGTCCAAAATAGTGTTGCTCGTTTGATAGCTTCACCCCAAAAGAAGCGAGTCCTGCAAAGGGATTGTAAACTTTTGCTTTTGGAGATAAATCTGCCAGATCAACCATTAATTGGCTTATCTCATCAGGTAGTATAAACTCCCGTGACTGACGCCCTTTGGCACTAATGAATTTATATATTAATGCATCAAATATCACTGGATAATTCTCTGATAAAAATTTAGAATCTAAATCCAATAACTGATCAATTATTTTCCCTACCGGAATATGCTCCAATGATTTACTGTATACTGCATAAATTTGGGAATATTTTGTGCTTTCTGTTAGGTTTTCTATATGACGGAAGAAGCTTGGCTCACTGTAGGCGGTAGTGTGGGTAATTAATTTATCTTTAGTCAAAGCAAGCAAAAACAGAATAATATGATAATCATCTGTTTTTATTTGACCTCGTAAATGTTCAGATAAATCCCATATTTTGTTTACGATACTATCTAATGATTCCACCTTTTGCATGTTCATTTTATTCATTAAAGAATACCATTATTATATATTAAACTACCACTTTTCAAGTTCCAGGCGATCATAAACTTTGCTTAAATAAATATGGATTACTAATTCTTTTTAACATAAGTCTTGTTCCCATTAGAGTTGATATAATAGGTGCCCCCGCGAGAACCTGTTTTCAATGCGCGGTTGCTATTTGAATTATAGGAAGGCGAACTGTAATATGAATTGGATTTAGATGTAGGCATACTATAGGTGGCCGTATTACTTTTCTTAACATAAGTCTTATTGCCTTTGGAATTGTAATAATAACTGCCGCCGTTAGGGCCAGTATAGGTTGTTCTTGTCTGGGTATTACTGTTTGTGCTATAATAACTAGGTGCTTTGGTGGTATTGGAATAGTTGGAATAGCGTGGTGTACCGTTGCCATAGGTAGTTGTTGTTGAACGCTCCCGAGCCGTTTTTCTCTTATGTTGTTCTATGGTAAGTAATTGCATATTACTTGGATCATCCGTGCCACCTTGGGACAAAGGAATTATATGGTCTATTTCATACCCGTAAGGTGTTTTGTCATAGCCGCTAGAATTCAAAAATTCCCTTTTATTGGCTTCACTACGCTTTACCTTCTGTTTTCCGGTAGTAATATAAGTTTGGTTATAGTAGTACTCTGTACTGCCTACAGTGTAGGTTTCTTGCGAGTGAACAAGGGAGGTAAATAGCAGGGTAAGTGAAATAAGTAAATAAATAGGTTTCATAGAAGACAGACTTTAAGATTAAACGTTCTACAAACATATTGATGATGTATGTGGTGTATCTGCACGGATATTTTAATTTTCAATGCTGATGTTATATATAACGTCATAGCGCACATCCTTTTTTATGTTAAATATTTCTTTGTTCAGAGACATTTCATCGGATTTTAAATAAGCTTCAGGTTTAAAACCGTGAGCTATACCACCATCTATACGAATACTAAATCTAAGGTTCTCTGAAGTAAACTCAAAATATCTATAATGGGGCAGCCTTGAAGTATCCACTAAGTCCACTTTAAAATCATAATCTTTTGAAATTTGTTCCAAATCATTTTTATAATCTTCCAAATCTTTGTAATTATGAATAATAAAGACTGGGTAGTTGGCATTCTGGAAAACATACTTAGTTAAATGCACTTCCAATTCTTCTATATTTATAGACCAAAGCTTTGGCAATTGCTCTACAAATTGTAGTAGTAAACGCATAGAAAACTCGGATTGATTATATTTATCGTAATAGGCCACTTTGAAGGTCCTGTTCTTTATTCTTGATAAAAAATCTTTTGCATTATTAAGTTGTGAAAACATGATCGGAGCCAAATCATTGGTTTTACTTTGTGGGGGTATTGTACTTATACGTGATTCGTACAAATTACTCGAAGTTAAATCCGGAAGGTCTAAAGAAACGAAATCAGGAATTACGACATCATCTATTTTATAAAATTTTTCTTCCACTTCATTTAACCAATTGGCATCCAAGTTGGCATAGGAACACTTGGAAATGTAGTTAAGTGCTGTGCAGTTTTCGAGTATGATCGATAGATGTAAATTGTATTGCAACACCTGTTTATCAGTACCCTTTTTCAGACTATAGTTATGGGACAATAAGTAGACCGATAATTTATCTTGGTTAGTAGCATAATCAATATCTTCCTCGATGATGAGATTGATTTTAATTCTGTCCCGTTTTAAATTTTCAAGCCAAACTAAATTTTCTATATCCCAATATGCAATTTTATTATTAAGATGAATATTTATTTCTTTAATGCCATAGTGATAATTTAAACGCTTTATTTCGTCATGTAAAGATCCAAAAATGGTACTTACCTTAAGGTTTCTGTCTTTTAGTACATCGGGAAGTTGATTATCTATGGCATGTCTTAGCCATTCAATGGCCAAGTGCCTATCCAAATTTTCAATATGCCATTGGGTGCTTCTGTCTATTAAGCATTTGGTACATGCATTGGGACAACCACAATTATCCAAAATACTCAACGCTTGTTCTAATATTTCTTTGATGTGAATTGTAAATTGAGAGGCATAACCTGCGCCACCTTTGGCAGTATCGTAGATAAAAACAGTGTGGTAGCCCTTATATTTTTTAATGCCGAATCCAAGTTCAGATTCCTCTATAGCCAGATATTCTGCTAGAGTTTTGGTAAAGATTACGCCAAGGGAATAAGCTAGTATTTTATCGTTCACAAAAGAACCGTTCTCATTTTTAAGTCGGATTTCGGTAAAATCTGTTTTAAATCTGCCACCGAGAATGATATGATCATGGATGTGTTGTGCCTCACATAAATTTTCACCATCATTACTTTTTCCTCCCCTTAACCTGAAATGACCGTCTAATTTATCATGTGATGTTTCAACTCTTCCACAATCTAAACATAGACTATAACCCTCCCCGTCACCAGTATTATAAAAAAGAATCTGCGCCTTTTTTTCTTGTTCACTTGTCCGGAAGTCTAAATAACCGGGCTGATTAGTGTTCCATGGTGCTATATTAAGCAACAGTGGCTCCAAATATTGCGGCTTAGCCTTCTCCGAGATAACCCTTGTAGGTTCTTCATAAAGGTCTATGGCAAAGCCTACCGGTTCTACGAGTTCCGTGAAATTCGCTTTATGGTCACCTAATTCTAGACCAACAAAGGAATTGCTTCTTTCGCAGTTAGGGCAATTGTCGGTAATTCTTTCACCAACATCCAGTATCCTTTGATATCCACAATTTTTACACGCTTGGATTTCATTACGCACACCTTCATTGCCCCAAGTATTTTTCATAATTATACCTGAGGATTTATAATTTAGCCCATCTATTAAAATGTGATTTCCTGGGGCAAATTCTGTCAAGGCCCTAGAGATGGGATAACTTGGGTTTTCTTTAAATTTGGTCTGGTTTTTTCTCTGTAGATCCGATAATGTAATTTTTTCAAAATCCACGATACCCGTTGGCAGCCCAGCATTCGGTAAAAAGCCATCCTCTGCTAAATATCCCAACACGAATTTCTGGAGGAATTGTCCTTTCCTGTAGTTCACAGCCTTGTATGCTGCACTATTATCACCAAATTCCTTGGCCAAATCTTGCAGCTTTTTATCATAGCTGTCTTTTTGTGTCCTAACTTTGGATATGACCTCCTTAAAATTATCCGAAACTACCTCAATGAGTTGTTTAGGGCTGATACCTTGCATAGGAGTTTCCTTTACAAGAGCTGTTAATTCCTTTTTAAAATCTACACTAACTGAGTCTCCTAACCAGTTTAAGAAGTTTTGAGCAATCGTGGGGTCCTCATCCAAGAAGAATCTTTCTATATTTTCTTTCACGTTTAGTCCCCTGTTTTCATTTTCCCGTTGTCTAACGAAAATTCCAAACAATAGGGAATTTACATGTCTTTCTACAATACTTTTGCTATCAAACTTTAATTTGGGAGGCGCAATGGGGTGTTCCAATGCCCATTTGGGATTATTCATTGTACGAAGGCCAATTGGGTTAGGAGCACAAAAAGTTAATGCCAGAGACTTGTTTTCGGAGCGTCTTCCTGCCCTACCAGTTCTTTGCAAATAATTGGCTGGCATTGGTGGGACGTTGCTCATAACTACAGCAGAGATACCACCAATATCAACCCCCATCTCCATAGTTGTGGAACAACTAAGGATGTTTATTTCCCCATTCTCGAATTCTTCTTCTAAATTCTTTAGCCTTCTTTTACTTTGCTGTGCCGAATGTTCCCCAGCTAAATACAATTTTTCAAAATCGAATATTCGTTCGTGAAGGTCATTCCATAATCCTTTCTCCCTAGCTGAAGTGCTATTTTTTTGCAACCAACTCCCAACCTCATTATCTGTTAAGGGTATATTTTCCTCATTTAAATGATAAGGATGAGGATAAGTGGGAAATTGGTAACTTTTACTTATGTCTATTTGATAGTTTCTAATGTTTTCCTCCAAATGATTTCCTTTGATCCAAGGGGAATAGCCTCGAAAAACTTTATCCAACAAGCGATTGGTAACCGGACATAAATATTCTTTCCCTGCCAGTTCAAACGCTGTTTTTTCCAAGAAATCCAATTTATAGCCTTCACCGTCCCTAGTAAGGACATTAGACTTAAGAAGCGTTCGCCATATTTTTCCCAATAGATCGTTCAGCAAATCTTCCTTTTCTTGAGTTATATCATCCTTGCTATGCCATCCTAGACCAGCACAAATCAATAAAACCAAACGCGATTGAACAATGGAATTGGGATTATAGGCTGGCCATTTCTTGCCATTGGTAACATCAGAATTCGATGGATATAGGAGATAGCTAGTATGGTATCTGGTTGAAAAATTCCGTATGGATTGGTCCAATTGAAAGTGGAAACCATAACGAACTACAAAATCTAAAGCTATTTTTAACAAACTTTTCCATTCTTGAAGTTCTATGTTCAGAGTACCTGCTATTGTCGGTAAAGTTTCATTGTCTAGCAATGGATATACCAAATTGACCAACCCAAGGTTTTCAAGTGATCTTTGTCTAGGCAATCTCCTGGCAAATTGATCAAACAAAAGCGCCTTAGCATAACTTTCATTTTCAGTTGCCAAATTACTTCCTCGAGCACCTTTTTTAAACAATGTATTAAAGCCTTCCTTTATCTTGATTTCCTCAATAATACTCCTCCATGACGATCTACTGTTTTTTAACGATCCGTCATCTCCAGATTCTAGTGCTAGGTTAATTTGACCAATTTGCTCCTCAATGTTCTTTTTCATGAAAGGCAATGCTACTTCCAATTGTTTTACATATTGAGCTCTGGCCTGAAGGAGTTCTTCATGATTGGCGTTCAATTGGTTTTCTTTCAGATTTTTCAGCAAATAATGATACACCTGGTACCTAATCCAGTCGGTTTCGCTGTCGATATTTATTAATGCTGCTATTTTTGCAGTACCTTGTCTACTGTCCGTGAAGGATATGTATTTTCGCCCTTTATATAAAGTTTTATTCGAAATTTTATTGGCATTTTGCGTTTGATCCAAAACAATATCCGATAAAATTCTGTTGGTAAAGGCTGAGGATATCCGAAAGTGTATAGAATTTTCGTTATGTACTCCGCAATGTGGACATTTATTGTCCTGTGCCATCAGAAGATTATCTCCGGTTACTATTAGGTTTTCCTTAGATATTGAACAACTAACTAGTTCTGAATTTATAAGATTATGATTTCCATCATTCTTTATAAAGCGCACTAAATTTCTATTGGGGGTAGCTTGATCTGTTTCTTCGTTTTCCTCATTTTCAATATGAAATGCCTCATATCCAACGCTCGCCTTTTGCATTACTAAACCCCCTGCCATTTCACCTTCCATCATCATATTGCCGCAACTATTACATGCTACAAGTTCTAACAACGGTTGCCCACAATCACAATTTGCCCCTGCAATGGTATACATAGTACCCAATGCTTTATTGGGTTTATGACCTTTATGTTTATCGCATTTAGGGTCGGTACATACATAGACCCCTCCTATACCTCGGGTAAAAAAATGGCCTCTTACTGGAAGTAATTTTTCCCCATTTATTTCTTGTTCGGCAAGGGTATCCATTACTTTTAATTGTTCTGCCTTATCGGTTATTTTTAATTTATTTCCAATTTCACTCTGGCTTAGTCCAGCAGAGGTTAACAATTCGTTTCTTAAAAGTTTAATATTATTTTGGGTTAATGTTGTGGATAAATTGGGAATATCCTTATCTGCAATTCTATTATTAACTCTTTTTCCTTGAATTACTTCTATTTGGTCCGCGGCTATTCCACACAAGTCGGCCATAAATCTTTTGAGCATATCTGTGTTGCCATTTCCTACCGTGGCTGAAGTGATGGCAAATCTTATGTTGCTAATATCAACTCCAAATGCAGTTACAACCCTACGTATCAATAATGCCATTTCTGCCGCTTTAGACCCAGTCAGTGTATGAGCTTCATCAAGTAAAATCCATCTAAGGATCCCTTGTGATTTTTCAAGAATCGGCACATCGGCATTACGTACCAACATATATTCCAACATAGTAGGATTGGTAAACAAAATCTGTGGAGGTGTTTCCCGAATTTGTTCCCGAGAAATGAATTGGGGAAGGGCCTTATTTTTATCTTTCAGATTGGATTTGTTGTCTGTGTCACCGGTTAACAATGCATAGTTTATTCCGCCTAAAGCTGAAGTCCATGCGTGCATTCTTTTTCTTTGACTGGCAATTAAGGCATTCAAAGGATATAGAAAGATGGCATTGACACCTTGCTGCCCATTACAATTCTCATAGATATCATGTAGTACTGGCAGCATAAAACATTCCGTTTTACCAGATCCCGTACCTGTTGTTACTGCTATTGATTTCTTTTTGTTTAGTAGGATATTCCAGCTCTCAAGTTGGTGCTTATACGGATAACGAGCTTTAGGGAATTGAAAATCAGGATCTTTAATGGCGTCTAGGGCATTAATGAAGTCTTGTTGAAATATCCCTGTGGTTTCCCCAAACTTTGACTTGCCCTGTTCCCACGGAAAGATATTTTGAAAAACTGCCTCCGCCATAATAGGTTCCTGGGAAAGTAAATGTTTAAAGTAATCCTGCATTTCCTTATCACCGGTAGCCCAGAGAGAGAGAATGGCATCAGTTAATCTATTCTCGGTCTTTTGATAAAATTCTTGAAAGTTCATAGCGTTAATTATTTTTTAAGGCGTGCAATATGGTTTTATTGTAAAATTCTGGCTTTAAATACTGGCAATATTGAATGTTTCTTCTAATCGAGTCCAAGAATTCATCTCCAGCCCAAATGGGATATTCTATTTGAGTGTCTGCAATAGATTCAGCAACTGCAATTGGTGCTTTTATTAAAAGTTTAACTTGTTTATGTTGTTGGATAGGAATACTGTAGTCTTTGGTTATTTTTGGGCTTAGGGATGGCAGTTCATTGAGAACGCGTTCACCTAATTGAGACCTTAAATCAGAAATGTCGGCATTATATATATTCTTTACATCTTTTAATGAACCATTCATAAAATGAAACAATTCTAATAAATTGTTTTCCTGCAAATAATCAGAAATTAAACTAACTATGTTTGTGAAGTTATTTGGATAAAGTTCATTTATTTCCTCTAATGTATTTTGCCAGTCCTTATTTTTTATCCAATGAAAGCAAAATCCTAAATCCTTCTCCATTTCTGGAATGGATCTTTGAATAAAAATCTCCGGTTCAATTTGATGTATTCCTAAATACAAAAATGCCCTACTGGCAACCTGTGAACTTCTTGAGATAGCCCGTAATTGATCGAAAGTAGAAAAAGGAATATCCTCTTTTACGCATATATTAAAATAGGCAAGTAATTGTTTCCATATCCGACTATTAAAGTCGTTTTCCATTAGTTCGGTATGATAGGCATTTATACGCTCATCCCTGTCTGAACCAATATAATTCTCATCAGTGTTCACAAATCGTGGCATTAATTGTTTTCCATTTTCCTTAGAGGAGATAATAACAAACTGACTGGTTATTTCAGTATTTGGAATAATATATTTAGCTCCATCCTTAAGAAGTGGAAGTAACGTAATATCATCTTCCGAACAATTCAATGGGATAGCATATAAATCTAATTCATCCTCAGAATTATATAATGACAGCTTATTTTCTAACTGACACTCTACATTTAAGGTGTAACTAAAACCAGAAATTTGGTAGGTTTTTGACTCTCTACCTTCTATAATCTCCAAGTAAACTTTGTTTCTGTAATCCATTGCATCGGCTAAATAAAAAAGCCTTACAATCTCATCTTTAAATGAAATTACTGGTTGAGAAGCTTCATTAAGTGGCATGGTGATTTTTACGTCAGATTTTAACCTGTTCCTTATTTTAAGAATGGTTTCTTTGTTGGGAGAACTTAAAATTCTAAGACCGTAAAGGTTGGCCAATGATAGTTGAGCTTTCTCTTCTATAATTTTGCCATCTTTATCGGTAATGGTCATCCCTTCAAAAGGTGAGGCCATTTCAAAATAAAGTTTCTTTTGTCCGCTCTTACCAACTGAACCTATGATTCCTGTAGGTATCTTGGAATACTCAGTCCGGACTTTCAATGAAAAAACATTTGCTTTATTTTCTATGTTCAATATTGAAGATTCATCTAATTTGAATTCAAACGAATCATAGTTTTTTAGACACAATTCAGCCGTATCTATAGATTTCTCCAAGAAATTAACTTGTAGATTTCCTATATTAAAGAACATGTCGTAAGCAGCAACACCATCTTTTTCAATTTTAAGGTCGATACAACCCGTTGGGAGATAGCTCAACCTTGTTAATTCCTGCCACGTTTCGTTGGAATTACGTCGTTTGACCCAAGTCTTAAATTTATCTTGTGGTAACTTCCGGTTATTCTCGTCCCAAACAATTATACTAGGTTTTCTTTGGACCACCGGCATACTGGTCTTTTGCATCCAGTAAGGCCTTTGACTTTCAATTGTCCAATCAAAGGAATTAACCTCACTAAAGTAGGTTCTTTTATCAGTGCCATAATTAATTTCCATTTCTCCTTCAAAGGTCATCCAAGCTAATTGCTGGCCATAAATGGATACTTCCAAATGAGATTGTTGACATTTCCATTCTTTTGAAAAAAGTATAGCCGTCTCCTTATCAGGAGTCCCGTATCCTTTTATTAATCTCCATTCATTATCGGAATACTTAGCCCATAGGCTCGGCTCTTTAAGATTGGGAACGGTTTGTATAAAGTCTTTTACAATAATTTTTTTGCCTTCTTCCAAGACATAAGCATAAGGTAAATTACTTTCTCCGTTCCATGTTTCATTTTGTTGTTGATACCAATTTGTTTTAAAGGATCCATTCAGCATTTTGCGGAATACACATATTAATTTTTCATTCAAGTAAAATTGGTATTCTTTGCCCTTTGCCTCGAATCCTAAAATATTAGAAATGGAGTCAACATCGTAAGTATTGGCAAAGCCTATTCTTAAACTAATACTGGTTTCATTTTCTTTAAAGCGTAAAAGCCAATAGTTTTGGGGCTTGGATAAACGTTGTTTTCTTTCTAAGGTTTTCTCTCTTACTTTTAAGGTAGCAGTAATATTTTTTAACGCTTCGTTGGCCTTAAAAAGGTCTTCATAGTCATCTTCTTTGTTTAGAATTGACTTCACTATTTCTAGACAGTTCTCATATATAATATCGTTTTGGCTTGAGGCTGGAAGTAAGTTAATAATATGAGGTTTAAACATAAAATCCTCAATGGTTTCCGGAATCTCATCCAGTACAGCAAGAAGGAAATCCTGATATTTCCCTTGGTTTTCGGATATGTTTGCTAAAGGAAGTCCTCCTTGTAACAATAAAGTCCTGAAATATAGCGTGTTCTGTTTGGTAATCCATTTTACACCAAGCATTTGAGCACCTTGTTTGGCAAGTTTAAAAAATTCCTTATCATCATAAATAAATCTGATATTCCCCCCGATAGAATTAAATATTTCTTGCTTGCTAGGTTTTCCGCCAGTGTAGTTGTTCTTCCACCACCCGGCATAATAAAGTGCAACATCCCGAGGGTCTATAGATTGTGCTTCAGCAAATTTTAATTCATAAGCAAGCCTTTCAAAATGCTCATCGTTTAAAATATACTTCCATAGAGGTCTGCCGTCATGTTTTGGTAAATTGTGGTTTTTAATTAGGGTTTGGAAAAAGCTCATAGTCTTAAATATTGGTGAATGGATTTTGTTGTAGGCACGGAAAATTGTAAGATTCTTAGAAATTTAACTCAATTAATAAAAGGTTTGTTTACAGAGTATGGTAATACCAATTTGGAAAATTGATTTAAGTGCAAAACAAGGTTACTCTTATTATATGGTTTGTGGGTCACGGTTAGTTTGAATATTTATTTGTTGGATACAATTAATACAATTTAATTGATTTTAAATGGGTATTGTGCAACGTAACTTGTAATCAATTTTTTGGTGGTTTTATTACTAGCCGTTTCAAGCATATACAAAGAGGAATAATCCATTCAAAACTGTTTAAATTTTTAAATTATAGCTATTTGTGCCAATTGGCGTGGGGGAGTTACTTAAGAACTAAAAATAGATAAATATATTCCGGCAATGCTCATAAAATTATGTTAAAGTCTAGGGGCTAGATTAAATTAAACCAAGGTTAAGCCTGTAAATATTCTTCAAGAGATTATCAATTTTCAAGTTCAATTTTACTTTTTAGAAGTAAATCAAAAATCCGATCCTTAATTGCACCATCAACCACGCCGTGATACTCTAAAAATTCGTTATCCGGGCCAAGTAATTTCATTGCGAAAGCAATACCTTCCGGTTTGTCTTTTATCATAATTGCATTGACTTTTGCTACACCTTGATCATCTTCATAAGAGTCTTTAAAATGCCAGTCAAAAGAGAAAATAATTCCATTATACTTAGTTTCCGACGCTATTATATTCTTTTTAATCTCCACATTAGAGATAGGTCCAATACTTTCAGAATTTTGGTTCGGCCAAACATTGGCCAAGTAAACAGTGTCAGTATTTTTTAGAGAATAGAATGCGGTATATGCACCGGCTTCCATTAATTCCTTTGTAGTATCACGGTCGTTGGTTATAGCGTTGACGACAGTGAATTTTGCCAAAATAGATCTGGCGTTATCTTGTGCCTTTAAAGTTTTTGGTACTATTGCCAAAAAAATAAAAATAATAGGGAATAGTTTATGCATAAAAAGCAGGTTTAAATAAGGTTGGAATGGATATTAATAATTTGTTTTAGATCAGCGCATTCATTTCTTGTTTATTCAAAAAGGCATTACAAATACTAATGTTATGAAGAATTCCATCTTTTATGTCGTATAACATTCCAAATTCACTCATATAAACAATTTGGTTATTTGGGAATGGGGCCTCGGAATGTTTATATTGGAATTCATAAACGGTCATGCCTTTGCCAAATTGACAAGCAATACATCTGCTCATGCTAGTTTGTATTTCACCAACAATTACGGAACCTTCATACTTCCTTTGCCAAGACTCGTTCATTTCAATAAAAGCATCCAAAAATTCTTTGGTTTCCTTATTTCTTAAAATTTCATATTTGATAAATACCTTCATGACGTCAATTAACTCCATTGTTTTTAATGCTATATCCAAATCTCTTTGAAATAGCTTGGTTTTTTCAACTGTAAATTTTTCGTTTAGTGAACTTGTGGTTATGTCATTCCTGGTCATAATGATGTTTTAAATTAAATGTTCAACAAACATAAGTCGGAACTGTGCGGTGGAAATGCACTAATTGAAATTGTCAAGGTTTTCTAACAGTCTTTTCCTAATCTTTTCCTTTAAATTTAAGGGTTCCAGTATTTTTATTTGTTCACCGTAAGATAGTAACAGCTTCTCCAGCTCAAAGTTGGGAATCACCTCTATGGAAAAAGTATATCCATATTCGTCTTCATCAATCTTGCGTTGCGAACCGTGTAATGGTTTTGTTTTTACATAAGGAGCTAAGGAAGGTTTAGCTTGTATTTTTAATTTTGTCAAGGAACCTTCAATTGGTTTTGAAACCCCAATGATATCTTCGAAATATTCATTGAAATCTATTTCAGTATTTTCTATAAAAGCATGTTTGGAATTAACAATTTTTTCTATTCTATCCAATGCCAGATTGGTTAGGCTTTCGTAACCCCCAGTTCTTCCAAATAAAAACCAACGATTGTTGTATTGCTTTAAATGATAAGGAAAGAAAATATTAGTGGTTCTTATATTACTTTTGAAGGGTCGATAAGTAATTTGCAATGTTTGATTATATAGAATTGCATTAAATAATGGAGAAATATGCTCCGTGCCAACCAGGAACTCATTGGATTCAAAGCTAATGATATCCTGGGATTGGTTGGATAGTTTAAAGGATTGATCTAGCTTAGGAATTAGCTCGTTGATCCACTCAAATTGTGGCATACCTTTAAATCGGGTCAATACCAGCATAGCCGATTTTAATTGCTCCGCTTCCAGTTCATTAATTGGTTCATTTTTTATTGAAAATTTGGGGTTGGCATACCTGTAATAAACACTTCTCCCACTTTTGGTTTTTTCTAAATCTATAGACCATCCTTGGGATGATTCCATAAATCTTATATCATCATACAGTTGCCTTCTTTGTATCCCATCCGAATTTGGATTTGATTCATACAAATCATCATTACATTCCTGCAACAATGCATTAACGTCATAATTTTTACCTGGATTGCTAAAACACCGGTCCAAGGCATGGTACCTAATAAGAGCATTTTTCGTTATTGCCATGAAAACCTATTTTTGGAATTATTCTTTAAAAATAGGGAAAACATATAATTGTAAATTGCCATAGCTGATTTGAGATGGGATTTATTGTGCAAAGAGCGTACGACTACTTTATAAGGCTGTTTGCAAATTAATTTTGCTACAATATCTATAGGTTGCTAATATCCTCGACCTCAAATTGCAAAGGAATTCCATTATTCCAAGCCCCTGTGGAAGTCCGGTAAACTTGTAGCGTCTATCTTCCCTGTGTAGACAAGTTTCGTCGGTCTTCTGTTTAAGTCTCTCCGCTCTGCATTCCGGACACCCTCCTGTCCGCGTGAATGAAAAAACGGCGAATATGCTGCTTGATCTATCATCTCCCTAGCCATATTCATTCCTGTATATTGAAATGTTACATAGCCTCCTCGTTGCACTTGAAAGGATTAAAAACACCAATGAATAAATAATAAATGGATTGGCGCAGTCACAATATATGTATATATGCAAATATGTCAATATAAATATATGTGTATATGCATATATTATTATATGTTCGTAGGACCTGCGTAATCGGAAGGTATTTTTTATTTTAAAGTAGTAACAAATCCGACCCACCCATTTTGAGTAATTTATCATTAAAAAAGAATTGAAAATATTAATCTTCGGAGAAGATAGCAAGTTATGTTTTAAGCATCTTAAAACTCCTACTTCTGTCGAAGTGAAAACCGATAAGAATATCGTAAAATATGATAGTAATCACCAAAAAGGAAGGTAAAACGTTGGAGGAAAATAAAACGGGAGTCTATCCTAACGTTTCGTTTCAATATCTGTGCATACGATTAATTAAGTAAAATATGCGAATCCTATAACTTGAATATTTTGGAAAGGGAATGTGATAAGTCCTCTTCCTAGAAGATTGGTCTTGCAACAAGAGGCTGACGAAAAGATAATGCTCCCCGTTTCATATTGATGTTAAGCAAGCGAAAATGAAACTTGACCGATAAGGTGTTACTTGCCCAGTCAAGCCTTTTTTGCGCCCTACTAAGTTTCTTCTTAACGCTTATCTACCGGAACGCTAAAGAAACTCCGCAGGATCCGCGCGCAGGTAAGTTCTGGTAAGGGTTTGGGGTTGGACGAGAAATTTATTCGCCTCTAAAACCCCGCTGAATTTCCAATAATGGTTTTAGACTTTCATCAACAGTAGTATTGGCCCAATTTGCCATGATCTTCCCAATTTCACTTGTTTTGACATCCATCGTATTTTTTTCTAGAAGATTGGTCAGCCTTTCATTGAGTTTTTCATTCCTGATTCCTATTTTCTTCATCTCCCGACCCATAACACGTGCGGCAATGAGATTAAGCCCAAAATCATCATCGCCAAATAAATCTGAATGATGCTCGTAAATTTGGTCGGTATACATTTCAAAAAAGTGTGTTAGTATTGTCAGAATGTCCTTTAGGTCATCCCTTCGGATTTCAGGACGGTCTTCCCAAGCGATGAGTTTTAGAATAACGATTCCGGGCAAGTTGCAAAATTTAAAGCGATGTTTCCCTTCCAATTCCACTTCAGGCAAGCCATTCTCATAGATTTCCATAAAGCCGGGCATATTCAAACTGGTACCCCCTGTACCTTCAATACTTACTTTGAAATTTTCATCTTCAATGTTTCCGAAGGGAAGTAAATCAACTTGCATTCTTCCTTGCCACAGTAGCACAAAATTATTCTCTTTAGAAGGTTGAAAGTGTTCGATTTCAATGAGGTAATCCTTCAAACTTTTATAGCTTCTATTATCTTCGATAAAGACAGCGAAATCGATATCCCTTGTAACCCTACTTGGTGGAATTTCATTAATTGCTGTCATCCATACATCACGGGCGATGGCACCGACCAAGTAAAAATCGATATTGAATTTTTTAAAACCTCGTTCCAAAGCCGCTAACATTTCTAAAAAGTCGGGTCTTTGCCGAAGTTGTTTAAAATTTATCCTGTAAGTACTCATTATATATTTTTTCTGCGGTTTCGGTACAACGTCTATCCCCTTTCATTAATAGGTCAGCATAAGCAAGCAAAGGATGAACCGCATCTTTTTCCTTTGTATTGTCTTTCCAGAATTTTTCGTAGATCTTGACATTACCCCTTTGATCGGGAACAAGTCTATAATTTTTCATCAGTTCGTTTCTCGGTTCCTTGGTGTATAAGGTCAATTCCTCTGGTCGAAGGTAATTAGTATAAATATCCCCAGCGGGTTCTCCACCCCAGAATGTTTCGCCCTCTTTTAATTTAATGTCCTTCCAATTGAAAAAAGTATCATTATCCGCAAAACGATATGTTCCAATGGCTAGATTTGGTTTCAACTTTTTTTCGTAGGCCATAATCCATTTTTCAAGGAGCTTTTTTTTATTTTCCATTATATAGGTATCCTTAGTAATTGGAATGAGGAAACCGTCATCTTTTAGTCCATTGAAGATGTTCGTAATATTACCGATACCTGTATCCGTTTTATCGGCTATCTCTCGATAAGTTTTGTTGACCCATGTATCGTCCAATAGGAACTGGTAAACAGCCCTTAGTCCGGTTTTGGTAAATGCCCTATTCGTGGTCTTATTCTTAATTTCGATGGGTTCATTGGCATCTAGCCAAAGGAAGATTCCATTTTCATTAAGGTAAATATTACCGTTTGCCTCAAGGTAAGCGATATTCCTATTACGCAGCTCTTGTTTTATTTTGGGAAATATGCGTTGTGCAACTATCATAAATGGATGATACTCCTTGGCAAAAGTCTCCAATTTAGTTAGATGGATATTTCTTAGCTCCTTTTTAATTTCTATACCTAGCTGGATGGTTCGGTTGTTCAGGGTAAGGTTTATCATGCCATCCAAGACTTCATTGGGGGCGTTATCAAGCCATTTGGCTTCGAATTTACCTGTTTTCTGAAGGTTGGCCAACGCGTATTGCACAATTTCCTGATCGTTCATTGTTCACTTTATTTTATTGTTCACGAAAACGTGAAATGCATAATAATATGAACAAAAGTACATTATTATTTTGATATGCAATAATTTATTAGGGCGAAGACATATTAGAGAAAATCAGGAGCAATGTGCAGACAGGTCAGAAACCAATGACATTATCAAGAGCATCGTCCAAATCTTTGTTTATAAAGTTTTGTTGGTAGTCAATGGTTGTTTTGATATCAGAATGGTTATACAGCTTCTGCAAGACTTGTAACGGAATTCGGTCTCCGGAGATATTGCCAAAGGAATGACGTGATATGTGCATAGTGATTTTTTTTGTTATTTCGGCTCTGTCGGCAATTTGTCCTAGATATCTATTCAGTCTTTTGTTTGCCGTTTTGCTCACTCTCAGAATGTCTTTGGGATTATTGGCTGCTTCTCTTAATTCAGGGAAGATATAATCGCCCTGTGAACTTTTTGTAGGGAGGTACTCGTCTAATATTTTTTGAAGTTTACCGTGAATTTTGAGCGAAAGGTTTTTTTGATTTTTGTTCATAGTATAATATATCCGTTCTCCCTGCACGTTTGCCCACTTCATTTGAACTACATCTGAAACCCGCATCCCGGCGAGATAGAAACTAAAAAGAAATACATTGCGAGTGTGGTGTTGTTTTGGGTTGTCAGAAAGGTCTAAATCTTCGATCATTTTGATTTCCTCCGAAGTAAGACCGATTTTAATGGATTTTGGAATTCTAATTTTAATCTTTCCGTCGTGGTTTCCGAAAGGATAATTGTCTTTGGAGACAAGGCCCTGTTGTGAGGCTCTGTTGTGCAATGTACGTATGAAAATCAATGTGTTTACTATACTTCTTTCCCCAACGGAATCTTTAGTACTTCTTAAATAGGAGATAAAGCCTCGCAAAAAAAGAGGGGTAATAGCTTCGAAGGTCAAGGTTTTTGCCCTAGGATACTTTTTTATTCTATTTAATAAGGGTCGTTCGCAATTGATGCGAGAGTACTTTTTGTTCTTTTCCAATTCCTCGAAGTAAGCTTCGGCAAATGTGTAAAACGAGTTACTTTTATATTTACCTGAAATGGTCTTTTTTATCTCGGCAATTTGTGTTTTCGAATTGACCTCGGTCTCAACATCTAATAGCGTTTTATTTATTTCTATTACTTTAGAGGATATGAAGTTGTTTAAACGAGCCGAGTTGGGATGACTTTTTTTGACCTTGCTTGTAATTTCATCCCAGTACTTTGGCTTAACTTTTTGACCTGTATGGATATAGGTTGATTTCCTATTTTTAGTAATGCGAATGGCAATGGTACATTCCCCTGCCTTATTCTCTTTTTTCCAAAGTAATGCTTTGATCGTAGCCATTTTTGTTCTTTTTCTAAAGATACGAAAATTGGTAAAACAATGTTACAACATTTGATGGTTTTATATGGCTTTTTATGGTATCATTTAATTTGTATAAATTTATAAAAGCCTGATAATAAGGTATTTTACCATTTTAAGGTACAAATTAGAAAAAACTTAGGATCTAGTGCCGTGAGGTGTGAGAGTTCGAGTCTCTCCGCCTGTACTTAGTAAAAAGCTCTTCAGAAATGGGGAGCTTTTTTTATGGCCAAAGGTTATCTTTTGGAGGAGAGGGATCAAGGATCAAGTATAATTTCTGGGTATTTGGATATTTATGCAAATAATTGAGTTAACCTAAACAGGAAGAATTCAGGGATCAAGTATAATTTCTGGGTATTTGGATATTTATGGATCAAGTAAAATTTCTGGGTATTTGATATTTATGCAAACAACTGAGTCAATCTAAA
>TARA_R110002012_G_scaffold62737_2_pt1 | contig 28266 bp, 25 predicted proteins | sample TARA_R110002012 | Tara Oceans TARA_R110002012 (sample SAMEA4396515) | marine metagenome | biome: Westerlies Biome; feature: [DCM] deep chlorophyll maximum layer (ENVO:01000326); material: water (ENVO:00002006), including particulate matter (ENVO:01000060) such as... | depth 40 m | reverse complement strand
CCTGCCGATGGCGAGGTCATCTCAGTGCAACTGCTTACCTTTCCATATCAGGTAAAGTAAATCTGCAAGTTATACGTCATTATGTTTATGGGAACAAAAATAAGAGCGATCGTTACTGGTGCCAGCGGCATGGTGGGCGAAGGGATTATGCACGAATGCCTGAATCACCCTGATGTAGAAAAGGTGCTGGTGATAGGCAGAAAACCATGCGGCACCACGCACCACAAGCTTACTGAGATCATTCATAAAGACTTTTTTGACCTTAGCCCTGTTGCAGATCAGCTCAAAGGCTACAATGCTTGCTACTTCTGCCTGGGTGTTTCATCGGTGGGCATGAAAGAGCCTGAGTACAAGAAACTCACTTATGACCTTACCTTGCATGCAGCCGAACTGTTGGCCGGGCTGAATCCTGACATGACCTTCTGCTATGTTTCCGGCGCAGCTACCGACAGCAGCGAAAAAGGCAAAAGCATGTGGGCTCGGGTAAAAGGAAAAACAGAGAACGACCTGCTGAAGCTACCCTTCAAGGCTGCCTACATGTTCCGTCCTGGTTATATGCAGCCAACACCCGGCCTCAGCAATACGCTGAAATACTACAAATACATCACCTGGATGTATCCTTTCCTGAAAACAGTTTTTCCTGGCAGCGTGAGTACGCTGGCTGATTTAGGGCAAGCTATGCTGGGAGTAACATTGAAGGGTTATGATAAAAAAGTGCTGGAGGTGAGGGATATAAAAGCAGTGGCAAAGACGTAAGCGGTGAAAGGTAAGCAGTAAACTGCTGTCGCCCCTTCGGGCTTGGTACATTTTTTATTACAAAATATTGTACATAAATTTGTACATAAAATGAAAACGCATGATCACGGCTACTATCTCAGCTTTTCGAAAAGACATGAAAACGTACCTGAACAGGGTAACACAGAATTTCGAAACGCTGATTATTAATCGGGGTGAAGACTCCGGCGTTGTGGTGATTTCGCTGGAAGAATACAATTCCTTGCAGGCGACACAGCACGAGTTATCCTCCCAAGTCAATGAGAAGCGTTTAGATAGTGCCATTGCCAAGTTCAGGCAAGGACAATCCTTCAACAAAGACCTTGTTGAGGAATGAAGCTTTGCTTTGTAGATGAGTCGTGGGAGGACTACCTCTACTGGCAGAAGACTGACAAAAAGATGCTTGGCCGGATCAATATGCTGATCAAGGAAATTTCAAGAACACCCTATGAAGGGCTAGGAAAACCGGAACCGCTCAAACACAAATACCGTGGCTTTTGGTCGAGACGGATAAATGAGGAGCATCGACTCATCTATAGGGTAGTGGAAGGTGAAATCTGGATTGTGAAATGCAGGTTTCATTATGATTGACCACACTTTCATCAGTATCTATTAAAAGGATTCAAGCACGATGAATTTGGAATAAATAAATTCGTATTTTTAAGTATGGATAACATAAAATCCCTTATTTCAATTGATTCTGACGTCCAAAACGGACAACCAGTTTTTGCTGGTACAAGGGTGCCGGTGCAAACTTTGTTTTGGCACCTGGAAAAGGGAATTGCCCTAGAGGAATTTTTGGAAGATTTCCCAAGTGTCTCTAAGGAAAAGGCGATTGGCGTACTAGAAATTGCCAACAAAATTGTGACTTCCGCCAAGCTTGATAGTATATATGAAGCTATTGATTGATGAAAACCTCCCCAAAAGATTAAAACTGGATTTATCAGATCATGAGGTCTCTACCGTCTTCGACAAAGGTTGGAACGGCAAAAAGAACGGCGAGCTTTTGAAGCTCATGGTAACCGATGGAATTGAGGCACTTATAACTTTTGACAAGAACCTTCACTACCAACAGAATTTTGAAAAATACCCGATTGCAGTTATCATTTTGAACGCTTTTGACAACTCTTATGGTTCGGTAAAGCATTTTGCTCCAAAAATCAATGATTTAATTCAAAGAGGGCTTAAAATAGGCGCCAACGTAATTGAACTCAACTAGCGCAAACCGGATTTCCTGACTCATTTCAGAAAGCTTACTATCACCTTTTTCAACACCTCCCTATCCGGCTCCACTTTCAAACTCTCAACCGCCCTGTCAACCTTCTCTTTTCCTATCCTTTCCACCCTCGATTCAAAGACTTCTCTGTCATATTCTTTGCTAAATTCCGGATGCCCCTGGATACCCAGGAATGTATCTCCAACCGTGAACATCCCAACCGGGCAGTCGGGAGATGAGGCCAATACCTTTGAGTTGGGAGGCAGTTTAACCACCTGATCCTGACAAAGCATGAGGATATTGAAGACGTCCGGGGCGCTTTTCATCCAGCCTGGCTTTTCCGCTATAGTGAACTGATGAACCCCGATCAAATATCCGACATCAGCTCGCTCCACTTTTCCCCCAAGTGCCTCTCCCATCATCTGATGGCCAAAGCACACCCCGACAAACTTCTTACCGCTGTCATAAATCTCCTTCGTAAAAGCTTTTAGCTGGTGTATCCAGGCAATGTTGTCGTATACTGAAGCCTTCGAGCCTGTACACACAAAGGCATCGTAGTCTGCGATGGGTGGAAAACTTCCATCGCAGACAAACCATGGTTCCAGTTTCAGCTCAGGCAGCAGTTGGTCAAACATGAAGGGGTAGTCGCCATGCTTCTCAGCAAACTGCGTCGCCACATGATCACAAACCAGCAGAGCTACTTTCATGTCAAGATACTCTCAGGTGAAACGACTTAGGTCGGGTAAGGGCATCGTAACCTAGTGAGGACAGCGTGTACCCCTTGCCAGAGTTCTTCACGCCTGTCCATGCCAGTTCAGGGTCGAGGTAGTCGCAACGGTTCATGAACCAGGTGCCGGTTTCGACCTCGTTACCAATAGAAAGGGCTTTGTCTACGTCCTTGGTCCAGATGGAAGCAGTCAATCCGTACTGGCTATCGTTCATCAGTCGGATAGCTTCTTCATCGTCTTTCACGGGCATGATGCCTACAATCGGTGCAAAACTTTCCTCAGACATGATTTCCATGGTGTGATTGACATCTACCAAAACATGCGGAGCCAAATAGGGCGCCGACATCTCCGGAAAGTCAATGGCACTGACCAACAGTTTGGCTCCTTTGGCCACTGCTTCTTTCACTTGTTGCTGGGCTTTGGCCATGTTGGAAGGCCTTACCATTGGTCCCAGCGTAGTGTCAGCTTTGCGAGGGTCGGCTACCTTGTAGGTTTTTGTCATTTCAGCAAAGGCCTTTACGAATTCATTATATTTCGATTGGTGCACGTAAATCCGCTCGATACCACAACAGCTTTGTCCTGAATTGAAGAAAGCCCCGTCCACCAGGTTCTCCACTGCAAAAGCAAGATCTGCATCTTCCCGCACATACGCTGGATCTTTACCTCCCAGCTCCAACCCTGCCGTAATAAACCTATCGCCAGCCGCTTCCTGAATGGCACGACCGCCTTCCACGGAGCCAGTGAATGCCACGTAAGCAATTCTTGAATCGTGGATCAGGTCGGCAACCTGGGCATGGCTGATGTGCAAAAACTGGAAAACACCGTCGGGGAGTCCGGCGGCTTTGAAGGCCTCTGCGTATCGTTCAGCGCAAAGGGCCGTTTGCTCAGCGTGCTTCAGTATCACCGTATTGCCCGCCATGATGGCCGGAATAACCACATTTACAGACGTAAGGTATGGATAGTTCCACGGAGCCAGCACAAGCACCGTGCCTAGCGGCTCTTTTCGAATGAAGCGTTTGAACCCTTCTTTTTGCGATACTTCTTTGTCTTTCAATGCGTCAAAAGCAGAGGTGATCATAAACTCTGCCCGGTCTTTGAAACCGCCTTTGATTTCGTTAGGCGTATAACGCACCGGCCTACCCATTTGCATCGTAATTTCCATGCCCCAGTCGTCGGCATGGTCGACAAAGTACTGCACAGCTTTGCGGCAAATTTTCGCTCTCTTCTCTAACGATATTTTTCTCCAGGAAGGAAACGAATAGCAGGATTTGGCTACAGCGGCATCTACTTCAGAATCCGTAGCGTAACTCCTTTCGGCGTAAACCGCCCCATCGACCGGGCTGATGATTTGAAAACCTTTTTGCATAAACTTATTGTGGGGTTACATAGGCTGCTGTGATACCACCGTCTACCAGAAACTCTGTACCTGTCACATAAGACGAATCATCACATGCCAGGAACAACGCTGACTTCGCCATTTCTTCTGATTCACCAAAGCGCCCCATCGGGATGTGCACCAGGCGGCGTTGCTTTTTCTCCTCGGTGTTCAAAAACTTCATGAGCAGTTCCGTTTTCAGCGGGCCAGGGCACAATGCATTCACCCTTATGTTTTCCCTAGCGTGAATAACAGCCAGCTCCCTTGTTAGGGAAAGCACGGCCCCTTTGCTAGCTGTGTAGGCCACCTGAGGTGTGGCGGCGCCAAGTATCGCCACAAAGGAAGCGGTGTTGATGATGCTTCCGCCACCTGCTCTTTTCAATGCGGGAATGCCGTACTTACAGCCAAGGAATACGCCCTTAGCATTGATGTTCATCGTCAGATCCCAGGTTTCTTCTGAGGTAGACTCGGCATTGTCGTCGTTGGAATCCATAATACCGGCATTGTTGAACAGGATGTTCAGCTTGCCATAGGTGCTTTCGGCGAACTTCACCATATTTTCACAATCGGCAGCTTTGGATACGTCAGCCTTCACAAAGGCCGCCTCAAAGCCAGCAGCCTTGATTTCCCTGACTGTCTCTGTAGCACCTGCCTCATTCACATCGGCCACTACTACTTTGGCACCTTCTTTGGCAAAAAGCATAGCGCTGGCCTTTCCTATGCCACTGCTTCCCCCTGTGATCAGGGCTACTTTGTCTTTTAGTCTCATGTATTGGTTATAGTAAATTTTAGATTGGTGCCCACAGCCCGAGCTGGTGGCACCAATGTGATTTCAATAGTTCTATTTATATTCTAATTCTCTGTTGCCACCACCTAACGGTGTGTGCACCAGAGCAACACCGCTCTATATCCTCTCAAAATACCTTTTCCGCTCCCAGTCCGATACTGCCTTTTCATGATCGGCCACTTCCGTTTCGTAGAAATGGGCGTAGTGCTTCACCACTTCTTCCCCAAATGCCTCTTTGGCAAAAGGGCTTTGCTTAAACAAGCTCACTGCCTCTTTCAAAGTCCTGGGTACCCTTGGCAAATGCGCTGCCGCATAAATATCTCCTTCAAAGCATTTTTCGGGTACCAGCTTTTCCTTCATTCCTTTCAATCCGCTGGCCAAAGACGCCGCCAGCGTCAAATAGGGGTTGCAATCTGCTCCCGGAATTCTGCACTCGATACGCAGGCTACTCCCCTCTCCTACTATGCGAAAACCAGCCGTTCGGTTGTCTTTGCTCCAGGCCATGCGGGTTGGTGCCCAACTGCCATCCACAAATCGTTTATAGGAGTTGATTGTTGGCGCATAAAACACCATCACATCCGGCACGTATTTGATCCAGCCAGCCAGAAAATGGCCAAACTCTTTCGAAGCCTTTACGGGCCCAAATTCCTCATCGCCAACAAAAAGGTTTTTGCCGTCCTTCCAAAGACTGATATGAACATGAGAGCTACTCCCGGCTCTGTCCTCATGGAACTTGGCCATAAAAGTGACCGAAATACCCATAGCATCTGCCAGCTCTTTCAGGCACTGCTTATACACAATATGGCGATCTGCCATTTCCAGGCTTTCTGCATATTGTACGTTGAGTTCGTGCTGACCAAGCCCCCATTCTCCTTTTGAGTTCTCCACTGGCACACCAGAATGCTTCAGGTGCTTGCGGGCAGCGGCAGTAAATTGCTCTGTCCTCGTACCTTGCATGATGTGGTAATCTTCCAGGTACCAACCGGCAGGAGTCATTTGGCTATAGCCAGTTTCATGCGCTGAGCGATAATCGTTTTCAAACAGGTAATATTCGAGCTCAGTAGCCGCAGCAGAATCGAAGCCCTGAGCTTTTAGCTGCTTGATTTGACCGGAAAGCAAAGAACGGGGTGCCTCTGGCACTAATTCATGTGTTTTGTCCGAATACACGTCGCAAACAACCAGGGCCGTTTCCTCCAGCCAGCTGGCTACACGCAGTGTTTTCATGTCGGGCACCAAATGAAAATCTCCATAACCCAGCTCCCAGTTGGCAAAGTCGTAGCCAGGAACCGGCTCCATTTCCATATCGGTGGTGAGCAGGTAGTTGCAGGCGTGAGTCCCGCCTTTTACCACACTTTCCAGAAAGAACTCAGCATCATAGCGCTTGCCCATCATGCGACCATAGTGATCGGTAAAGGCAGTGATCACTGTCTCAATCCCCTCAGAGGCGACTTTCTTTTTCAGTTCATCCAGTGTAAGCATTCCTTTCACTTGCATGGTCACGATTCTTTATAGGTGAGCTTAAACCAAATATAAGCGATAATTAGCAGTCCGAAATAGACCAGGGCCAACATAGGGTTGTACCAGGTGATGGCCACAAAGGCTATCGTTGCTATTACTAACGCAGTTGCAGGAAATAAAGGATACAACGGCACTCTGAACGGGCGCTCGAGGTCGGGTTCATTTTTTCTGAGTACAAAGAAGGTAATCATCGACAAAATGTAGAGTGTCAACGCACCGAAACACGCAATGGTGATGATTTCGCCAGTTTTTCCGGTGAGCAGCGCTAATATCCCAATGCCCATATTTACCACCAGCGCATTCGCAGGTGTACCGGCTTTAGGGTGCACCCTGCCCAGAGCTTTGGGCACATAGCCTACCCTTCCAAACTCAAAAGTAGAGCGACCTGCTGCCAGAATAATGCCATGAAACGATGCTACCAGGCCAAAAAGGCCAACCGTAATCAGCAGGTGATACAGAATATGCTCATTCCCAACTATTTTCCCAAGCGCAAGTGGCAAGGGCGAATCTGAGGCAGTGGTGCCTCCTTCGGGAAATACGATGGCCTCCCATCCCGCCACACCCACCGATGAGACAAACGTAAGGACACAGAGCACCACCAGCGTAAAAATAGCTGAGCCGAAACCAATGAGTATGCTGCGTTGTGGATTTCTGGCCTCCTCGGCCACATTGGCTACCCCTTCGATGGCAAGAAAAAACCATATAGCGAAAGGTAGAGCGGCAAAAATGCCCTGAAATCCATTGGGTAGTGAATTTGTTTGTAGGTTTTTGAATTCAAAAGCAGGCAGTGTCACCCCAGCAAAAATCAACAGTTCCACTACGGCCAGGATAGTAATGACGAGCTCAAAAGTAGCTGCCGCCCTGACACCGACGATATTAAGAGATGTGAAAATAACATAGGCAGCCAAAGCAATCAGCACGGTATCAATGGCAGGAAAGAAAATATGAAAATAGGCACCGATGGCTGCTGCAATGGCCGGAGGCGCAAAAATGAACTCTATATTCTGAGCCATTCCTGTGAGGAAACCAAGATTTTTACCAAGTGCCCGGTTAGCATAGTCGAACGCCCCTCCTGCCTTTGGAATAGCACAGGCCAGCTCAGTGTAGCTGAAAGTGAACGTGACGTACATAATGATGATGAAGAAGGTGGCAATGGCCAACCCGAGCGTTCCACCCTCCGCCAGGCCCAGGTTCCAGCCGAAGTACATACCAGAGATGACGTAGCCAACGCCAAGCCCCCAGAGCATCAGCGGCCCGAGCTTAGGTTCAAGCTTATTATCAACTGCAACGCTTTCCGGTTTGGTCTCTCCCATCGTCCGAAAATAGCGATTTGTTATTCAATTGTTAAGCAGAAGTGAGGTTAAGGATATGTTAAGAGTGAAGGTAAAAGCACGCAAAGACGCTAAGTCGCAAAGAGAAGAGTGATGTTTTGGGGTCTCCTTCGCTTTGCGTGACAAAAATATATCTAACTTTCACCTATGCGCCTCCTTCCAACAGAGCATAAAGACATCATGAACCTGCTTAAAGCAGCAGGGCTTGAAAATGAGATCCTGCTTACCAAAAAGACAGGTTGGGTGCATCTGAAACACAAAGGCGAAGTGTTTAGCTTTCACAGGAAGAAAGTAATGAAGCTTGAGAATGGACAATTTTCAGATACCGTGGAGTATTATGTCGGCTCACCAAGAAATCCAGAAAAATTAGCCGACTGGCCTCATGTCGCCGCCCGATTAGAAGCCTGGCTGGAAAAATAATTTACCCGAACTGAAAAACACATTTGCAAATTGTCCGTATTAACACTTACTTTGAATTACAAAGTACTTTTTAAATGGAGAAACAAAAATACTTAGACGACCTGCAGGAAATTAAGTCGATCATGGATCGCTCTTCCAGGTTTATCTCACTAAGCGGCATGTCGGGTATTGTAGCTGGCTGCCTGGGACTCATCGGGGCATACGTCGCCTACGAAATGGTCTACAGTGGCCAGGACTATCTTGGTTACCGGCAGGCACTGCTGAGCAACGAGAACATCTCTCAGTTGTTGATCATCGCTGTGGCACTCCTGCTGTCGGCCGTGGGTGCCGGTTTGTTTTTCACACAGCGCAAAGCCTCAAAAAACAACCAGAAGCTATGGGACAGTCAGGCCAGGCGATTGCTCATCAATCTCTTCATCCCATTGGCAGCTGGCGGTATCCTCTGCGTTATCCTTCTGTTTAAAGGCCTGATCGGCCTGCTTGCGCCACTCACGTTACTCTTCTATGGGCTCGCACTCGTCAACGCCAGTAAATACACACTTTCGGAAGTTCGCAGCCTGGGCCTGATGCAGGTGGCACTGGGGTTACTGGCCTGTCAGTTTATTGGGTATGGCCTGCTCTTTTGGGCGGTAGGTTTCGGCTTGCTGCACATTATCTATGGCATTGTGATGCATGTAAAGTACGGGTCGTGAAAGAACTGCTGAAAGATTTGAACAAGGCGTTTGAAAACAAAATCCGTCTGGGCATTATGTCTGCCCTGATGGTCAACGATGCTATTGATTTCAACTCACTCAAAGGCCTCCTCGATGTTACAGATGGCAATCTGGCGACTCACCTGAAGTCACTGGAAACAAGCACTTACATTTCTGTCCAAAAGGAGTTTATTGAACGAAAACCCAACACCAAATATATGGCCACGTCGGAAGGAAAAGAAGCTTTTGTTAAACATATCAAGGCCATTGAACAGCTTTTGAAGTAAAAAAATTTATCTAATCACTTTGAAAAACAAAGTACTTTTAAATTACTTAACATGGAAAATGAAACCACTCCGCTAGAAAAAGTAAACAACTGGATTAAGAATTCAGTGATGCTAAAGCTTGCTACCATTACCATTTTGGTGCTGCTGCTCTTAATTCCCACATCAATGATCACCTCGATCATCAGCGAACGGGAGTTTCTCAATAATGCAGCTGTATCAGAAGTCAGCGGCAAATGGGCCGATAGTCAGCTGGTGAATGGCCCTATCCTCACCATACCACTTGTGTACGAATACCTGAAGGACGACAAGATAGTGGAATCGGTAAAGTATTGGCATGTCCTGCCCAAGTCGCTCGACATCAACGGAACGGTTGATCCGGAGAAGCTCAGGCGGGGTATTTACGAAATTGTCGTTTACAGGTCGGCGCTGGCTGTGAATGGCAGCTTTGTCATTGACAAAATGCCTGACGAAAACAACCTGAAGACCATCAGGTGGGGGCAGGCGTTTCTTACCATCGGCATATCAGACCTGAGAGGTATTGAAGACGATGTGATCGTTAAATGGAATAACCGTGACCTGAAAGTTGAGCCCGGCTCCCGTATTTCAGACATCGCCTATGCTGGCTTTACCGTCGCAGTACCTGACCTGACCGATGCCTTTGGAAAGGATCTCGCTTTTGGTTTTGATCTAAAGCTTCAGGGAAGCCAGAACCTGTCGTTCACTCCTCTTGGCAGTAACACCAACATCAAGCTGACGTCAGCATGGCCCAGCCCGAGCTTTAACGGCAATTTCATCCCTGACGACCGGCAAGTGACCGAAGCCGGCTTCTCCGCCAACTGGAAAGTGCTCCAACTTAACCGCAACTTCCCGCAATCGTGGATCGGCTCGGGAGAAGCCGAGAAGCTGCAAAATTCGGCTTTTGGTGTGGATCTCATCTTGCCCCTGGATGACTATCAGAAATCGATGCGGTCGGCCAAATATGCCATCATGACAATTGTGCTTACGTTCCTCATCTTCTTTCTGGTAGAGATACTCAACGGCCGAAAAATCCACCCTTTTCAATATACACTTGTGGGATTGGCTCTTTCCCTGTTCTATATCCTACTTATTTCGATTTCAGAACACACCAATTTCAACCTTGCCTATGCCGTGTCCACCTGTGCAATTGTCGGGATGATTTCGTTGTATTCGATGAGTGTATTTAAAATGCCAAAGCTCTCCATGCTGCTGGTAGCTACGCTTATTGGTATCTATGGTTTTCTGTTTGTCACGCTTCAACTGGCCGACTATGCCCTGCTGATGGGTAGCATAGGACTCACCATTATTCTGGCCATCACTATGTACTTCACACGGAATATTAACTGGTACAAGTTGAATATTGCTACAGAGTAGGTGTCGTTGATAATGATTTTAGACTTCGATTACCCCGACCCTGAAGGGAGCGAAGTCTAAAATTTTTGCACCCAGCCAATTGGCTCATCTGAACAACGAATAGTCACAGATAATAACTTATGAAAATCCCTTTCAATGAGATACATTCCCTCCCTCCTCTTTTTCGCTTTCATCTGCTTCATAATTGTAATGGCAGATACAAATCATAAGCTTGGTTTAATGAAGATTATTGAAGGTGTTCCCCTTGGCGACAAAGTAGGCCACTTTATGCTCTTTGGGTTTCTTGCAGGCCTGATCAACGTAGCGCTACGGTTTCGCAGACTGAAACTTTGGGCGCTCGACCTCAATATGGCCGGCGTGCTGGTGTTATGTTTTGCCATTGCCGAGGAATTTACCCAGCTGGCTTTTGCTAACAGAACGTTTGAGCTTGCTGATATGCTCAGTGACGTGCTGGGGGTGTGGAGTTTTGTGATAGTTTCGGAGTGGGTATGGAGAAGGGTCATGAAAAAGTCATATTAAATAAGAAGGCGCAAATAGAATTAGATTCTCTTTGCGCCTTTGTTATTCCCCCTTACAGGAATTTTCGAGAAAATATCAATTCTTCTTCACCCAATCAGCTACCCAGTCGCCTATTTCAGAGGTCGACTTGGAAGCTTCCTTGCTGATGTCTTCAGTCACGAAATTCGCATCCAGCGAAGCGTTCACGGCGTCTTTTATCTTCCTGGCTTCATCCAGTAGATTGAAGGATTCGAGCAACATAGCCGCCGAAAGGATGGTTGCCACAGGGTTAGCGATGTTTTTGCCAGCTGCCTGAGGGTAAGAACCGTGGATAGGCTCAAACACAGACGTATGCAAACCAACAGACGCTGACGGCAACAAACCAAGTGAACCAGTAATCACACTGGCTTCATCAGAAAGGATATCCCCGAACATGTTCTCTGTCACCATCACGTCAAATTTCTTAGGCCACTGGATCAACTGCATGGCAGCGTTGTCGACAAACATGTAGTCGACAGTGATCTCTGGGTAGTCTTTCTCCATGCGCTGCGACACTTCCCTCCACAAACGGGAGCTGGCCAGCACGTTGGCTTTGTCGACAACAGTCAGTCGCTTATTTCTTTTACCAGCATACTCAAACGCCAGCTTCAATATTCTTTCTATTTCATCTACCGAGTACACGCAGGTATCAAAAGCCGTCTTCTGGTCTTCGGTTCTGCCTCTTGGCTGACCGAAGTAGATACCGCCTGTCAACTCACGCACCACCACAAAGTCAGCGCCTTCTACCCGGTCGTTCTTCAATGGGCTCTTGTCGATGAGCGAGGGGAAGGTAGCCACCGGGCGAATGTTGGCATACAGGCCAAGCTTTTTTCTCATGCCCAGCAAGCCCTGCTCAGGTCTTACTTTGGCTTTAGGATCGTTGTCATACTTAGGGTCGCCAATAGCGCCGAAAAGCACCGCATCAGCAGCCATGCAGATTTCGTGGGTAGCATCAGGGTAAGGCTCACCTACTTTGTCGATGGCAGCTGCACCGGTCAGGGCAAACTGAAAGTCAAAACTATGTCCGTATTTTTCACCGATGGCTTTCAATACTTTGATGGCCTGATCTACGATCTCCGGGCCTATTCCGTCTCCCGGAAGGGTGGCTATTTTATACTGCATGCTCCTTATTTATGATTTTCAATAATGTTCAACATCTTAATGGTAGCCTTAATGGCCGCCACGGTCTGGTCAGGGTCGAGTCCCCTGGTTTTGAATTTTTTTCCGTTCTCCCAGGTGATGGAGGTGATCACCAACGCATCGGTTTCTCCTCCCGGAGGAATCTGCACCTCATAGTCGATCAGCTTAGGCAGCTTACGCCCGAAGTCGTCGTAAATGGCCGTCAGCGAGTTCATAAAGGCGTCGTACTGTCCGTCGCCGGCGGCAGTCTTTTCGTAGGTCTTCCCTCCTATCTGGATAGAAAGGGTTGCCATGGATTTCAAGCCCTGAGCAACCGACAACGAATAGTTCTTGATGATAACATGCTGCTCAATCTTTTCACTGCGAAGCACGTCGTTGATAATAAAAGGAAGATCCTCTTTTGTAATCGTCTCCTTTTTATCCCCTAATTCTATAATTCTTTCCGTAATCTTCTTGGTATCCTCTTTGCTCAGCTCAATACCCAGTTCTTCGAGGTTCTTCTTGATATTGGCCTTGCCCGACATTTTGCCAAGCGCATAAGAGTAGCTTCTTCCAAAACGGTCAGGACTCAGGCTATTGTGGTACAGGTTGTCCTTGCTGTCGCCGTCGGCGTGGATGCCACTGGTTTGGGTAAACACAAATTCGCCAATCAATGGCTTGTTACCAGGAATCCGAACGCCAGAGAATGATTCAACGATTTTGCAGACCTTGTAAAGCTTGGTTTCATCCACCTGCATTTCGAGGTGCAAATGATCCTTCACAATCCCAATTACGCTAGACAACGCCACATTGCCTGCCCTTTCCCCTAAACCATTCAAGGTGGTGTGCACACCGTAAATGCCTGCCTCAAGCGCTGCATACACATTGGCGGTGCTCAGGTCATAATCGTTGTGGGCATGAAAGTCGAAGTGAGCCTGAGGAAATTTCGTGGTCATGGCCTTGCAGAAGTCGTACGACTCCTTGTGGTTCAATATACCAAGAGTGTCCGGCAGCATGATCCTTTTGACGGGCATTTTCAGCAGCCCCTCAATCATGGTATCTACATAATCGGTCGAGGTGCGCATACCGTTCGACCAATCTTCGAGGTACACATTGATAATGAGCCCCTGTTTGTGAGCGTAGTCAACTGTTTCGGCTATGTCTGTCAAGTGCTGGTCTACCGTCTTTTTCAGCTGCCCTTCACAATGCTTGCGGGAGCCTTTGCACAGCAGGTTGAGCACTTTGCCCCCTGAGTTTTTGATCCAGTCGACAGAAATGTTTTTATCTACAAAGCCAAGTACCTCCACCCGGTCGAGAAAGCCGTTCTGGCCTGCCCAATTCAGTATTTTCGTCGCCCCTTTCAGTTCTCCCTCAGATACACGAGCCGACGCCACCTCAATCCTATCGATGTTCAGTTCCTCCAGCAATAGCTGCGCTATCGTCAGCTTTTCACTGTCGGTAAAAGAGACACCGGACGTCTGCTCCCCATCTCTGAGGGTCGTATCCATTATTTCAACCTTCATGGAATTGGCTTAAGCCCTTGAAGACTCGAATGCTTCAATATCTTTTTTAATGTTCAACAGGTAATCGATGTCGTCGAAACCGTTGATCATGCACTCTTTTTTGTAGGTGTTGATTTCGAAACTCTCCTTCTCGCCTGTAGCCAGGATGGTGAAAGTCTGATCCACCAGATTGGTTTCGAATTCAGCTTTTGGATCTTTTTCAATCGCATCAAAAATCTTGCGCAGGAACCCTTCAGAAACTGTTACAGGTAGAAGGCCAGTGTTCAGGGCATTGCCTTTGAAAATGTCAGCAAAAAAGCTTGATACAACTACCCTAAAGCCGGCATCGTAAATTGCCCACGCAGCATGCTCACGGCTGGAGCCTGAGCCGAAGTTCTTGCCACCCACCAGGATTTTTCCACTGTATTTAGGGTTGTTCAACGGAAATTCAGGAATCGGCTGATTGTCTTTATCGTATCGCCAGTCACGGAACAGGTTGTCACCAAATCCCTCCCGGGTGGTTGCCTTCAAAAACCTGGCAGGAATAATCTGATCTGTGTCAACGTTTTCAACGTCGACAGGTACCGCACGACTTACTAGGGTGTGAAATTTATCTTTTGCCATGATAGTGTTCTGATTAGGGTGAATTACATTACTTCTCTGGGATCGACTAGGTGACCGGTAACTGCCACTGCTGCTGCCGTTAGCGGGCTGGCCAGCAAGGTTCTTGAGCCCGGGCCCTGCCTTCCTTCGAAGTTTCTGTTTGAAGTAGATACGGCGTATTTGCCAGATGGAATTTTATCATCATTCATTGCCAAACATGCCGAACAGCCAGGTTGACGCATTTTGAAGCCTGCAGCCTCCAGTGTTGCCACTATGCCTTCCTCAATGGCCATTTTCTCTACCATTTTTGAGCCCGGCACAATCCAGGCAGTGATGTTATCTGCCTTCTTTTTGCCTTTCACAAATTCTGCAACAGCCCTAAGGTCTTCGATGCGGCCGTTGGTACAGCTGCCTACAAACACGTAGTCGATAGGCTTGCCCTGCAGCTCATCGCCGGCATTGAATCCCATGTACTTCATCGACTTCTCGAACGACAACCGCTCGCTGGCAGGCATCTCGTCGAGCTTCGGAATATGCGATTTGATTTTAGCACCCATGCCAGGGTTGGTGCCGTAGGTAATCATTGGCTCGATATCAGAAGCATCGTAAGTTAGTTCCTTGTCGAATTTGGCGTCGGCATCAGAGTAAAGCTGCTTCCATTTGGCCACAGCTTTGTCCCAGTCAGCACCTTTTGGCGCAAACTCTCTGCCTTTGATGTACTCAAATGTTTTTTCATCTGGGGCGATCAAACCACCACGGGCACCCATTTCGATGCTCATGTTGCAGACAGTCATCCGGCCTTCCATAGAAAGGCTGGTGAAGGCTGAACCTGCATACTCGACAAAGTAGCCCGTTCCGCCTGATGCAGAAATTTTGGAAATTATATAAAGAATAAGGTCTTTGGCAGTTACCGACTTGTGCAGGTCGCCATTGACTGTGATTCTCATTTTCTTTGGCTTGGGCTGCATGATGCACTGCGTGGCCAGCACCATTTCGACTTCGCTGGTGCCTATACCAAAAGCAATGCTGCCAAATGCACCATGCGTTGAGGTGTGACTATCGCCACAAACAATGGTCATGCCAGGCTGTGTGATGCCCATTTGAGGCCCCACCACGTGCACAATCCCTTGAAAAGGGTGGTTGATGCCATACAGCGTAATGCCGTGCCTTTCGCAGTTCTCAGTCAGCTTGTCTACCTGAAACTTTGACAACTGGTCTTTGATGGTCAGGTGCTGATCGATGGTTGGGATATTGTGATCTGGCGTAGCCACTGTTCTTTCCGGCCTAAACACTGGCACTCCCCTCTTTTCGATGCCTCCAAAGGCCTGAGGACTCGTAACCTCGTGAATGAGGTGTTTGTCAATATACAAAACGCTCGGGCCGTCCTTGATCTCCTTTACTACATGGGCATCCCAAATTTTATCAAACAGCGTGCTTCCCATTTTTTATTCTGTCTTTAAGTGTTGTCTTGCGATAATAATTCTGAAAAAGCGCAATTACTAATTCAAAAGAGGGTGCAAAATTAAGGAATAGAATTGGAAAATGCTTTTAAAGTGGTGAGACAATATGCTTTGAACCTGCAAAAAAAATAGCACAGCCGGTAGATGGCACATAACGTCCCCTTCAACGCCTCCAGGGCTGATCTGGTGATTTAGCCTAACTCAATGCTGGAATTTTATCGTTTTGACTTTCCTCCAGGAAGCCATGATTTCAAGAAACGGGAATTGTAAAATGGAAGCTGCTTCCTTTTTTGAAGATGCTTTCCACCCAAATCCTGCCACCAATCACCTCCACAAAATGCTTGCACATCATCAGTCCAAGGCCAACTCCTTTCTCGTTTTTGGTGCCGAGTGTTGTGAACTGAATGTCGTTAAAGATGCGCTCCATGTATTCAGGTGGTATGCCCTGCCCCGTATCCTCGACTGTTACTTCTACAAAGCCATTTGCTTCCTTTGAAGAAGTGGTGATGGTGTCGCCTGCGTTGCAAAATTTAATGGCATTGCTTATCAGGTTACGAACCACCAACTCAACCATATATGGGTCAGCATATACCATAGTGGCAGGCTCCAGGTTATCAATGCATATAATTCCCTTCTCAAGCGCTGCTCTTTCGTATAGCTGCATTTTCGGCCCCAAATGTTCCTTGATATCAAACTTTTGAGGCACGGCCTTTATCCCTTCCATCTGGCTTCGTGCCCAGTAGAGCAAGTTGTCGGTCAGAGCGGTGAGGCTGCCAATATTAGTCAAGACAGTTGGGAGCAATTTTTGGAACTCCTCTTTCGAAATTGACTCATTGCTAATTAGTCCGACTAACCCACCCAGGTTCACAATAGGCCCTCGTAAATCGTGAGAAACGATGGAAAACATAAGGTTCTTTATCTCATTCGACTTCCTGAGGGCCTCTGCCTGCAACGCAAGCTCCTCCTTTTGCCGGGTTATCTCAAGATTCTTTCCGGTGAGCACTTTATTGATGCCTTTGATTTTCCTGTTGGTCACCACAAAATACCCTCCGAAAGTCAACATGGCGATTAGCAATATTATCAACCCATATTGCTCAAGGCGGGCTCGCTGCAGGTCCTGATCCCGGAGCAAGCTATCTCTCCTGAGCAACTCGTTTTCGCTTTCTTTCTTTTCCGCTTCAAACTGTTCCTTCATGAATGTGATCTGCCGAAATTTCTCATCGGAAAACAAAGAATCTTTGACTTCGGAGTATCGCTGGTAGGTTTCGTATGCCTTTTGATAGTTATTTTGGAGTGAATACATCCTCGATATATTGAGGTAGTTGTCCTTTATTATTTCCTTGTATCCATACTTTTCTGCGATGGCATTACTCTCATTGGCATACTGAAGAGCGTTCTTGTAGTCTCCCTTATCTGCCATGGTCGCCGAGATGCTTTCCTTAGCCAGCGCACGCCTGTAATCAGAATTGGTTTCCTCGGCCAATAGCAAAGCTTTGAAAAAGTAGTCGAGGCTTTTATCGTAAGCTTTCATTTTGGCATATGTCTTTCCAAAACCATTTAAGTTCAGCCAAATCCCACCTATGTTATCCTCAGCATATTCTTCCAGCGATAATTGAAAATAATATAGTGCAGAATCGTACTGTGCCGCCGAACGCATGAAGCTGCCCATATTGTTGAGTGCATAGCCAGTCGCCGACTGATCCTCTGCTTCTCTGGCGAGGCTCACTGCCCTTTTAAAATAAAAAAGAGCATCCTCTTTTTGTCCCCACGACTCGTAGATGAGCCCTATATTGGACATCGCCAGGCTTAGAAACTTGGTCATGCCCAACTGTTCGAAATAGGCAGACGCTTCTATATAACTTTCAATGGCTTCGCTATAGTTACCTAAGCCCCACAGCACGGCTCCCTTGCTATTCAGCGCAATGCCGAGAAGCCTGTTGGTTCGGAAGTCAGTTGAATCGATCAACCTTAACTTGTTTCCTAATCGGATGGTGGAGTCGTAATAAAAAAGGCTTGTAACGAGCTTTCCCCACTGCCAATAAATGTAACCCGTGCTGTTAAGTACACTTACAATTTCCCGTTGCTGAGCAAAATTGCCTGGATTGGCTTTTGAGAGTTTTCTATGCAGCTGAATAGATTGGGCTAAAAATGACAACGCACCATCATAGTCTGACCGGTAAAGCTCATTATAAATTTGTCCACGAAATTGCATGAGTTTTGCCTGAGCAAATTCATTGCCTGTTCTCTTGGCCAGATCCAACCCTTCGAGTACTCTTTGCATGGCTTTTTCTGAAGGAGAGAGTTTATCGTAAAGCTCAATCAGGTCGACGTAGATTCTCAGCCGGGCTGTATCTTCCTTTGCCAGCTTCAACTCAACTTCCAGGCTGTCGATGCTGGCTATTTGTGCCTCCGTCTTGAAAGAAAACAAGACACAAAAAATAAAAATCACTGACCAAACTAACTTTTCCATGCTCACTTAAAGGTTGCCACCATAAGGTAGTCAAATATATGCCGTATCATCAAGATATTCGATCAGCTCCCCCAAATATCCGTTCGACACCGATTTATCTCGATAAAGGAATTTTTGTTTTCGCCATTCGTGTTTAAAGAAGCATTTCCTACTAAAAAGTAGAACAAATAAAAACTCTCTTCGTATATTAGCTCTACAATCTAGTATCATATACCATGAAGGAAACAAAATTGGGCGAATTTGAAGAAGTTCTTTTACTACTTGTGGGCATTCTGGGAGAAGAAGCCTACTCTTTCAAAGTAGCAGAAGAGTTCGAAAGTCAGACGAAACGAGAAGTCTCCATCGGAGCTGTGCACTCCACTCTTAACCGGCTGGAGGAAAAGGGCTTTCTCGAATCGGAAATGGGCCAGGCCACGGCCGAGCGGGGCGGGCGCAGGAAGCGCATCTACACCATCACTGCCAGTGGCCAACGAGCATTGGAGACTTCAAGAGACTTTAGGGTTTCGCTGTGGAGTCAGTTTCCGGCCTTTGCCACTGGCAAACTAAACTTTGGTTGAAAAAGCGCACCCACATACCGCCACCTTTAGCAGAACGACTGCTTCACCGAGTGCTCAGAAGCGACCTCGCCGAGGAAGTGCTGGGCGACCTGGAGGAAAAGTTCTATGTAACAATGGAAAGGAAGTCGGCGTGGCGGGCAAAGCTGAATTACTGGTACCAGGTGGTGAATTACCTGAGGCCATTTGCTATACGAAAGTCAAAGTCAAAAAACTCAAATAATTACTCCATGGTTACTCACAACTTGAAAATCTCGTGGCGAAGTCTTTTGCGTAACAAAAGCCTGTCCTTTATCAATGTTTTCGGACTATCAGTCGGGCTGACTACCTGCATGCTAATTATGCTCTATGTAGCCGATGAAATGAGCTACGACAAGCACTTCAAAGACGGCGACAGAATCGTCAGAATTGCGTCAGATGTCAACGGCGAAAAATGGGTGGCCCAGGCAGCGCCGATGGCGGCGGCATTGGCCGAGGATTTTCCAGAGGTTGAACAAGTAACCAGGCTTTTGCGATTTCCCGGGCTGGAAAGAATGCTGCTTCGAGACAAACAAACACAAAAGCAGTTTTTTGAATCAAATGGCTACTATGTTGACTCGACCTACTTTGAGGTTCTTAGCACTGAGCTACTTTTCGGAGATTCTAAAACCGCACTCAGTGAGCCTAACTCAATCGTTATTTCGCAGGACGTGGCCAACCGTTTTTTCGGCAGCGAAAACCCGGTTGGGAAGGTGCTGGAGGTTGGACTTTCCTTCGGCGTTTTTAACTACACCGTAAAGGGAGTGCTAAAAAAAAATCCCTATAAGTCTCACATCCCAGCTAATTTACTCTTATCAATGAATAATGGTGACGTGGGTGGGTGGGTCGACAGACAAAAAAGCTGGGCAACTAACAGCATTTTCCACACCTACGTGAAGCTAAAGGAAGGTACTGATCCATTAGTATTCGAAGGCAAACTCGACGAGTTTTTCGATCGCCATGGTGCCGCCTACTTCGAAGCCTCGGGTATCAAGAAAACGCTTTTTGTTCAGCCTGTTACAGATATCTATCTCCACTCCACCTACGAGTTTGAAGTGGCAGCCAATGGCAATATCAAATACCTCTATATTTTCACTTCAATAGCCGGCTTCCTTCTGCTTATCGCTTGCATCAATTTTATGAACCTCAGCACAGCCCGAAGCGAAAGAAGGGCAAAAGAAGTGGGCATGAAAAAGGTGATTGGCGCAAGCAAAAGCTCCCTTATTAGCCAGTTCTTTATTGAGTCGATACTTATGAGCGTGCTGGCTTTATTCTTTTCGCTGATCCTCATTCAACTGGCACTCCCAGCATTCAGTGAACTTACCGACAAGCAACTCTCTCTTCTTCAATTACCTAATCTGCTGGCATGGCTGGCAGTCCTTACTCTACTAACAGGCCTTCTGGCTGGGGTCTATCCAGCGTTTTTTCTTTCTTCCCTCAGGCCTGCGGCGGTTCTAAAAGGAAAGTTAAAAAACTCTTCAACAGCTTCCGCTATTCGTCAAGGGCTGGTAATTTTTCAGTTTAGTGTATCGATCATCCTGATACTGGGCTCGTTGGTAATCAATCAGCAAATGAACTATCTGAGTCACCAAAATCTAGGTTTTGACAAGGCAAGGAAAATAGTACTGCCGCTGCTGACCAGCGAGGCCGGGTCAAATGCTGTTGCTTTCAAAAATGCGTTGCTAGGCAACTCTCAGGTAGTTTCTGCCGCCATTGGCGGCTCCTATCCCGGTATTGAGAGCCTTACCGACATGCTTTTTTACGCCGAAGGGAAAGAGAAAACAGACAACGTCGATATTCAAACGACGTACGTTCAGGAGGGTTACCTGAAAACATTGGGAATCACCTTACTGGAAGGGAGGACATTTTCGAAGGAATTCCAGGCCGACTCCAATGCACTGGTTCTGAATGAGGAAGCAGTGAGCCAGCTTGGGTACCCTCTTGAGGATGCGGTGGGAAGGTCAATCCATTACGAGATTGACGGCCAGAAATACGCCATGCGAATCATAGGTGTAGTGAAAGATTACCATCACCAGAGCTTGCATCAAAAGATCAAACCACTGGCACTCACGGTAGCACCTCTTTTCAGTGGGCCTACAGCCTACGTTATTGTCGACACATCCGGGGGAGACTATAGCAAGCTGACCGCATCGTTTGAAGAAACATGGAAAGAGTTTAACCCAAATTCCCCGTTTTCTTATTCATTTCTCGATGCAGACTTTGAGCGAAATTACCAAAACGAGGCACGCACGCTGACTCTGATCCAATACTTCACCCTTATTGCCATCATAGTTGCCTGCATGGGTCTTTTTGGGTTGGCAGCCTTTACCGCTGAGCGCAGAACCCGGGAAATTGGCATCAGAAAGGTGCTGGGGGCTACTGTTTCTCAGATTGTAGCCATGCTTTCGACAGATTTTATGAAGCTGGTCGGGCTTTCTGTTCTGATAGCCAGCCCCATAGCGTACCTGGCCATGCAGAAGTGGTTGAACGGATTTGCCTACCATATTGACATTTCATGGTGGCTGTTTGCGGTAGCTGCGGGTATTGCAGCCATATTGGCGCTCGTTACAGTCAGCTTCCAGGCTATTAAGGCAGCCACCTCCAATCCGGTAAAGTCGCTTAAAGCCGAATGACCAATAAGCGCCGCATACCGCCCCCTTTAGCAGAACGACTGCTTCACCGAGTGGTCAGAGACGACCTCGCCGAAGAAGTCCTCGGCGACCTGGAAGAAAAGTTCTATGCTACAATGGATAAAAAGTCGGTATGGAGGGCGAAGCTGAATTACTGGTACCAGGTAGTGAATTACCTGAGGCCATTTGCTCTAAGAAAATCGAAACGGTCAACAAACTCAAATAACATCGACATGTACATCAATTACATCAAAACTGCTGGACGCCACCTGCGGAAAAACAAACTCCATTCGTTTATCAATACGGCCGGGCTTTCGGGGGGCATGGCAGTCGCCATCCTCATTGGCCTGTGGATCTGGGACGAGTTGTCGTACAACAAGTACCACGAAAACTATGACCATGTGGCCCAGGTAATACAAAACGTATCCAACAACGGAGAAATCCAGACCTGGAGAACTGCTCCCTACCCACTGGCTGAGGAGCTCAGAAGTAACTATGGCAGCGATTTTAAAGAGGTGATCCTCGCTTCCGGCCAATGGGAAATGATCATCGCAGCAGGTGACAAAAAGCTCACCAAAACCGGGTTGTTCGCAGAGCCGAACCTACCCGAGGTGCTGACACTAAAAATGATTGCCGGCAGCCGGAACAGCTTGCAGGACCCGGCTTCCATCCTGCTTTCGCAATCACTGGCAAAAGCTTATTTTGGAGATAACGACCCGGTTGGACAGCAGCTTCAGCTCGACAACCGGATGAATGTGTTCGTCACAGGCGTGTACGAAGACCTGCCGGGCAACTCCACCTTCAAAAACGTTTCCTTTTTTGCGCCATGGCAGCTGTACTACGATGCCACCGAATGGATCAGAACAATGAATGATCCGTGGCGGCCCAACGCCTTTCAGGTGTTCGTGGAGTTGCCCGAAAATGCAAACCTAAGTGCTATTTCGGCCAAGATAAAAGATGCGAAGCTAAAAAAGGTGAATTCTGAATTGGCCAAAAAGCAACCAGCACTCTTTCTTGACCCCATGAGCAACTGGCACTTGTACTCTGACTTTGAAAACGGAGTGAACGTGGGCGGCAGGATCAAGTACGTATGGCTGTTTGGCATCATTGGAGGCTTCGTTCTGCTGATGGCCTGCATCAACTTCATGAACCTGAGCACTGCCAGGTCCGAAAAAAGGGCAAGAGAAATTGGCATTCGCAAGGCGATTGGCTCTCACCGAAGCCACCTGATAGCACAGTTTTTCACCGAGTCAGTTTTGGTCACTTGCCTGTCTTTTCTTCTTTCTGTCATCATTGTTCAATTGTCGCTGCCATTTTTCAACGAAGTGGCCGACAAGCAGATAGCAATCCTTTGGAATAACCCGTTTTTCTGGATGATTGGCATTGGCTTCACCTTATTCACAGGCCTTATTGCAGGCAGCTATCCTGCGCTCTACCTCTCATCGATACAATCGGTGAGAGCGCTCAAAGGCACCTATAAAGCCGGCCGTATGGCGACTATTCCACGCAAAGTGTTGGTGGTCATTCAATTCTCCATTTCCTTTATTTTGATCGTGGGCACACTGGTCGTATTTAAGCAGATCGAATTTGCCAGAAACAGACCCCTGGGTTATGACTCAAACGGCCTGGTGGCTATGCCTCTCCTGACCAATGATATTCATGACCATTTTGAAGCCGTCAAAACAGAGCTGACAAACGCTGGCGCCATCGTAGAAATGGCTGAATCGGAGAGCCCGCTCACTAGCACCTGGTCAACTACCAGTGGCTTCGACTGGCCCGGTAAAGATCCCGCTCTTTCGGTCGATTTCCCTACGGTAGGTGTTTCCTTCGACTTTGGCCAAACCATTGGCTGGGAGGTAACACAGGGCCGGGACTTCTCAAAAGAATTTGGATCGGACAGCTCAGCGGTGATTTTAAATGAGGCGGCTGTTGCATTTATGGGTCTGCCAAGTCCGGTGGGAGAAACTGTGAAATGGTTTGGCGATCCGCTAAAGGTGGTGGGTGTTGTCAAAGACGTCATTGCCAGCTCTCCTTATGAGCCCGTGGCGCCTACTGTCTACTATGTTAACAATGACCCCGGCAACTATGTGATCGCCAAGCTCAATCCCACTGTGAGCGGCAGCGATGCCATGGCAACTATTGAAGCCGTCTTCACTACATTCAACCCATCTCAACCGTTCGAATATCAGTTTGTTGACGAGGCATATGCGAGGAAATTTGGCAACGAACAGCGGATTGGCAAGCTGGCCACCGCTTTCGCATCTTTGGCCATCTTTATCAGCTGTTTGGGCATTTTTGGGCTGGCCTCATTCGTGGCAGAGCAACGCACCAAGGAAATTGGTGTGAGAAAAGTGTTGGGTGCTTCACTGTTCGACCTTTGGAAACTGCTTTCCAGGGACTTTGCGGCTCTTGTGGTCATATCATCTCTCGTGTCCATTCCAATGGCCTACTACCTGCTGACTGGCTGGCTTGATAACTATGAGTACCATACCACGCTCAACTGGTGGGTGTTCGTAGTCACGCTGGCAGGCACACTCATTATCACGCTGGCGACTGTCAGCTACCAAACCATCCGGGCGGCGATGGTGAACCCCGGTAGAAGCCTGAAAAGCGAGTAGATGAATATTAAGCCATACATAATAAAAGCGTCCAAATAGCATGAACAAAACAAACACTCCTCCACGTCTTGCCGGGAAGTTGCTTTTAAAGCTTCTCAGAGACGACCTCGCCGAGGAAGTGCTGGGCGATCTGGAGGAGAAATTCTATCTGACGGCCGAAAGGAAGTCACTATCAAAAGCCCGACGCAATTACTGGTACCAAACACTTCACTATCTAAGACCTTTTACAATAAGAAAGACACAGTCAACAAACTCAAATATTACAACCATGTTCAAGCACAACTTATTACTTTCCTTCCGGAACTTTAAGAAGTACAAAAGCTCCTTCTTTATCAACCTGGTTGGTCTGTCAACCGGCCTGGCCTGTGCGCTGCTCATTTACCTTTGGGTGAACGACGAGCTTCATGTGGATAAATTCCACAAAAATGACGACAGGCTCTATCAGGTCATGATGAACCATCAAATGACGAATGAGTTGACTACCGGGCCCAGCACGCCTGACTTTCTCGCTGAGAACATGCTCAAAGAATTTCCTGAGATTGAAATGGCCACCGGCGTAACGCCGTCCGAGTGGTTTGGTAACTTTTCTTTGGTGCAAGGCAGCAACTTTTTCAAAGCCACAGGTCAGTTTGCAGAAAAGGATTACTTCAAGATGTTTTCATTCCCGCTGATTGAAGGAAATGCCGAACAAGCATTAGACGGCATCGGCTCCATAGCCATCTCAAAAGATCTTGCGGAGAAAATTTTCAAAACGGCTGAAAATGTTGTTGGCAAAACAATGGAAGTTCAAATTATCAACTTCAAATATCCAGTGGCCGTAACGGCGGTTTTCGAAAATCTACCTACCAACTCCACTGAGCATTTTGATATGGTCCTCAACTGGAAAATGTGGCAAAACATGAGTGATTTAGCCGGCAGACAAGTCAACTGGGGAAACCATGGCCCCAACACTTATCTGGTACTTAAGGAGGGAACAAATATCGACGAGTTCAATAAAAAAATTGCAGGCTACATCAAATCGAAGCGTGAAACCTCCACCGTTACACTTTTTGCGGCCAAATACTCCGACAGGTACCTGCATGGCTCCTACGAAAACGGCGTTCAAGCCGGAGGAAGAATTGAATATGTCAGGCTTTTTTCCATTATCGCTATTTTCATCCTCCTGATAGCCTGCATCAACTTCATGAACCTGTCCACCGCTAAGGCCTCCCGGCGAGTGAAAGAAGTAGGCGTAAAAAAAGCCATCGGCGCCGATCGAAAGTCTCTGATTTTTCAATATCTGAACGAGTCCATTTTGCTCACTCTCTTCTCGCTCGTGGTAGCCCTATTGCTTGTGCTACTCGTTCTTCCTCAGTTCAATGACATCACCGGCAAGCAGCTATCGCTCAACTTCGATTTGAGCCTGGTTGCAATGATTCTGGTGATCACATTCGCTACGGGGCTATTGTCCGGCAGCTACCCAGCCCTCTATCTTTCAAAATTCAATGCAGCTTTCGTACTGAAAGGCGGCAGGATCAGCACATCGGTGGGGCAGCTGTGGGCAAGAAAAGGGCTGGTCGTTTTCCAGTTTGCCATGTCTGTGATTCTGATCGTATCGGTGGTGGTCGTTTACCAGCAGGTGAACTATGTGCAATCGAAAAATCTGGGTTACAGCAAAGAAAATGTCATCCATTTTGACAAAGAAGGTAAAGTGGTGGAGAACCAGGACGTTTTTCTGGCTGAAATCAGGAATATCCCGGGTGTGGTGAATGCCTCCACAATTCAATCTATCGTTGTTGGTTCCCAAAATTCAACCCAGGGCGTTGTATGGGAAGGAAAAAACCCGGAAGATAATATCCGCTTTGAGGTGGTGACCGTCAACTATGAAGAAATAGAAACCCTCGGCATACAGGTGCTGGAAGGACGGTCGTTTTCCAGAGAGTTTGGTGCAGATGAAGAAGGTGTAATTTTCAACGAATCGGCCATCAAAGTGATGGGCATGGAAGCCCCCCTAGGCAAAACCGTGAATTTTTGGGGTGGTGACAAGAGAATCATTGGTATAGTAAAAGACTTTCACTTTGAGTCTCTACATCAAAAGGTAAATCCACTGGTTATCAGGCTCGAGCCGGACAAGACCCTGAAGGTGATGGTGAAGCTGGAAGCGGGCAAAGAGAAAGAAACGCTGGAAAGGCTCGAAGCTTTCTATGGTGAATTTAACCCGGGCTATTCGTTCGAATACAGTTTTCTCGATCAGGACTACCAGGCACAGTACATAGCCGAGCAGAGGGTCAGCAGCCTGTCGAAGTATTTTGCCGGGTTTGCGATCCTTATCTCCTGCCTTGGCTTGTTTGGTCTGGCATCCTTCACCGCAGAGCGTCGCCTTAAAGAGATCGGCATCCGGAAAATTCTTGGCTCTTCAGTCTGGAACATTGTTTTTCTGCTCACGTCCGACTTCACCAAAATGGTGGGAGCTGCCATCCTGATAGCTTTGCCCATCAGCTATTACCTGACCAGCAACTGGCTACAGGACTTCGCCTATTCGATTGACTTAACGATATGGTATTTTGCCGGAGCAGGCATAGCTGCAATGATTATCGCCTGGGTGACAGTCGGGGTACAAACTTTAAGAGCGGCCAGGGTCAACCCGGCTGACTGCCTGCGGTATGAGTAAAAAATAAAAAAAGAAGGCAACGCAACCTTTGAGCCCGAAAAGCATCTTTAAATAGTGTAACCACACTGGCAACGACAAGCGTCTTAACCAGTGTGGTTCATTACCATGCTTTTCTAACAAAACTCAAATAAAATGAAATCAATTGCTCTACTACTTTTCTTCGCACTGGTAACGGTCTCTTCCGCTATCTCCCAGGACTTTGACTACTCTTTCAAAGAAACCTACAAAGTTTCAACACCTGCGCAACTCAGCATATCATCTTCCGACGGCAACATTGATGTGCTGCCCGGCAATGGCAGCGAGATCGAGGTGTTTTTTGTGGTCAAACAAAACGGCCGCATGCTTGATATCTCAAGAACTCAGCTGGAAGAAGAGTTGACACTCACCATCATCAAAACCGGCAGCAGTGTTGACATTACGGTGAAATACCCCAATAATTCCTGGAATATTGACTGGAGAGACCGCATCAATGTGGACTTTAAAGTGTATGCTCCCAAAGAAACCACCGGTGACCTGAGGTCGTCAGATGGTAATGTGACGATTAAAGGCATGACTGCCAGCCAGAAGCTAAAGACCAGTGATGGCAACATCGTGCTTGCAGAAATTACCGGAGACGTATCCGGCGTGACGTCGGATGGCAATATCAGAGGTGAGAAAATCAAAGGAAGTGTATACAGCCGCACCAGCGATGGCAACATTGACTTCAACAATGTAATAGGAGATGTAGAGTCTACAACAAGTGATGGTAACATAAGGCTGACAAATATCAATGGAACCGCCAGGGCTCACACAAGCGACGGCGACATAGAAATTTACAACGCCAAAGGAAAAACACACACCGCCCAAACGTCGGACGGCGACATCTATTTCGAAGACCTGGCCGGGGGAATGGAAGCCATTGCATCGGACGGCAGCATCAAAGGCAATATCATTGAGCTAAGGGGCTCTTTAAGGGCTAAAACCTCCGACGGCAACATAGAGATTTCTGTGCCCGACAATCTGGGTATGAACCTCTATGTGAAAGGAGAATCCGTCGACGTGCCGCTGGTCAACTTCTCAGGACGGTCAACAAAAGAGGTCATCGATGGCAAGACCAACGGTGGCGGTGTAGATGTGAACCTAACCACGTCAGATGGGAGGATCAGACTGGTGTACAGGTAGTTGCCGGTTTGCTCCGTATTTCGATAAGAAATTCGTATTTTCATTTGCAAATAGCCCACAACCCGGAGCTCAGCAGCCGGGTTGTTGCTTTTTCCATGTAAAGAAGATACGCCATGATTTACTTCCTCAGTCTCATCATTTGGGTGTTTACCACACCTCCCAAGCTCCCATTCGAAGCACAGTTAATTGACGACCAGGTAGCGATTGGCTACGGCATCGCACTGGGCGACGTTGATGGCGACGGCAAGCCCGACATTCTCCTGGCCGACAAAAAGCAGTTCGTCTGGTATCGAAATGGGGACTGGAAAAAGTTTGTTATGATCGACAACCTGACCGAGCGGGACAATGTGTGCATTGCGGCAATGGACATCACCGGAGATGGCAAAGTAGAAGTAGCTGTAGGTGCTCAATGGAATCCGGGCGA
>TARA_R110002012_G_scaffold1481_12_pt1 | contig 28270 bp, 29 predicted proteins | sample TARA_R110002012 | Tara Oceans TARA_R110002012 (sample SAMEA4396515) | marine metagenome | biome: Westerlies Biome; feature: [DCM] deep chlorophyll maximum layer (ENVO:01000326); material: water (ENVO:00002006), including particulate matter (ENVO:01000060) such as... | depth 40 m | reverse complement strand
TCAGCTCCTAAGGTAAACCCACAAGAGCCAACCATTGATTTTGATGATGATATCCCGTTTTAGGAAACGTTTAATTCAAAAGTGTTAATATAAAAATGTAAAGAAAAGGTGAGCTAATGCTCACTTTTTTGTTTTAAAAACTTACTTTTTCAGTGATTAAAACCCGTTAATTAAGGCACTAATACTATTGGTACATCAGCTTGATGCGCCAATTTATTTGCTACGCTGCCCAGTAAAATATCAGCAATTCTTGAACGCCCTTGGCGGCCTATAAATAACATACTGGCGCGTAGTTCTTTAATTTTTTCTTGTATCTCTGAGCTAGGATCTCCCCAGATTAACTCCGTTTTGATGTCTAGATCAGTATCTTGATATTTATCGAGTAGGGGAAGCAAAACATTAGTACGAGTGTTTTGCTCTTCAGTAGCTTGATCTAAAATTATTGGCGCAGTGCCGTCAAGCATCATAGGTTGTAAGTATGACCAATCTTTTACTGTTAAGAAGGTAACGCTTGCATGAGTTTGTTTAGCTAAGCTCACGGCACGATCTGCGGCACGTAAGCTACATTCGCTGCCATCTACGGCAACAAGGTATAAAATATTTTTCACTTTACTCTCCTGTCAGTTATTGGTTTTTATTGATAATTTTTATATCTATTTAATCAAGATCATTAGCTGATTGGCGCGCTGCAGATGAAGACATTGCTTTTAAGTTAACTAAACACGCGATAAAAGCCCCTAAGCGAAGTAACTTAAGCTGAGTTTGGGTTACTGGCTTTGCAACTGATACTAACACTGTAATAAAGCTGTTAGATATGTTCAAGTTTTAACCGCTGAGGGCTTTGATTGAAATCAAGCTATGTCAGTAAATTTATGAATATCATGCACCCTAATGCTAGGTTATGGCTTTAATTGAGCAATGCACATTTCGGTGATATCAATGCTATGTCAGTAATCCGCATTAACTTGATTCACGTCACTTAAAATAAACTGTGCTTATGTATGCTATTAAAGTCGAATAACTGAGTAGAACTGATATGAGTCATGAGCAACCGAATAATACATTAGGTATTTTTCCTCGTGCTTGGAGTGAAGAACAGGCCGGCCGTATTCCAGGCAATATTCCTATCTGGGTTGGCATACTTTCTGAGCTTACTGAGTTTGCTATCTTTTTTGTTGCTTATTTTGTTGCCAAATATTATTACCCTGATGTATTTGCGCAAGGACCACAAGGCTTAAATACTAGCTTAGGTGTGGCCAATACTATTATTTTATTGTCGAGTAGCTACTTTATGGCCAAAGCTATGATGCATATTCGCTTGAATAATCGCGGCAAGTGCCAAGGATATTTATGGTTAGCATTAAGCTGCGGTTGTTTTTATCTTATTGTTAAAACTTGGGAGTTTTACTGGAATAACTTGCAAGGGCTAAGCACAAGTACAAACGAGTTTTATACGGTTTACTATTACATGACTTTTAATCACTTTCTGCATGTAGGCTGGGCATCATGTGCGGTATTGTGGGTAATATTTCGTTTGCGGGCAGGTCAATATTCAGCTGAAGAACATAGTGGTCTTGAAGCACTTGCTGTTTATTGGCATATGATTGATCTGATGTGGATTTTAATTTTCCCGCTGTTATACGTATTACGCTAGAGGTTGCAATGAAGAAATTTTCTAGTTTGGAATGGTTTTGGGCAATACTGATCGCCATTACGCTATTTAACACGTTTTTAGGCGAACAGTTTGCTTCAACTGCGTTTGTTAGTGTTTTAGTGGCAGTAACGTTAATGTATAAAGGTATTATTGTTATTGATCATTTTATGGAGCTAAAACATGCAAATAAAAACTTACGTTTTTTGATGCGGTTATATTTTATTATTTTTCCTGCAATGATTATTGCAACGATTTTTTTCTAGTCTGCAAAGCAAAGCAAAGCAATGTTGGGCTTAACGTGTGTGGGCTAATAAACAAGTAAAGGGAAATAACAATGAATTTACAAGCAAGAATACAAAGTAAAGAGCAAATAAAACAGGCATCTAGCATTGCTTTATGGTCGATACTAAATTTAACTTTTTTACCGGTGCTTGCCTTCATTATTTTGCTTTTTCAGCTAAGTAAAGTGGATAAAAACAGTTTGGCTGATGGTCACCTTAAGTTTGCTATTAAGCTGAATTTATTTGCGGCAGCTGCTCTGATTTTCGTTAGCATACTGATGATAGCATTAGGTGGTTTTAATTCAGGTTGGACATGGGTATTTGTTATCACTTACTTTGTTCTTGTACATACAATTTTTATTGTGCTGGCTGTTTGGGCATTAATACGTGCTTGGGCCGGAAATACTGTATTTAAGCAATAGGTGCTCGCAATAAATCGCACCAATGGCAACATAGTGTTTAATGTAAATGGTAGCCCCCTGACGTGCCATGTTGTGTTGCTCTAATACGGGCAATGGCTTCAACAAGAACCGCTGTATTTAGTCCGACAATGATTAAACCATTAACCGCAGTTAAACTACCCAGTATGCGCCATTGTGGCTCTAAAACGATATCGCCATAACCTAAAGTTGAGAAGGTCACAATTGAGAAATAGAGAGCAGGTTCTAGACTATTAAAAGCTCCAATGACTAAATAGACACCAGCCCATAGTGCTGCACTGACACTTAACCCAGCAACTAACCACAGCACCATAGCACTGAGTATTAATACGGTTTTTAATTGAAAAGGAGGTCTGGCTAACCAATTGCTTAATACATGTAAGCAATAGGTGAGGGTGCTGATGAATGCAACTTGAATAAATACCGTGCCAACGATGAGCAAAGAGCCGTAAATTAACTGGGTGAAAATCACGATATTGAACCAATACTTGTTGCTAAATTCGAGCGTTAATCATCAAACTTATTCGACTGTAAGTCAATGTTTGCTCTTATTATTTTTGATAGAACCCCCGCTTATTATAGTCAGGGTAGCTTCGGCGAAGCTTTATTTTAATTGCGCCTTTAACCAGATTTTTGCCTCTTCAGTTGAGTTAAACGTTCGATTTTTAAGGCCTGCTTGGTTATAAACATTTTGAAAAATACTTTGGGTGATTTGTGGTGCATCACTTAAGGTTGAGTGAATAGCTAAGGCTTTTGTAGGCCCCGACCTAACTAAATTCAGATGGTAATCTAAACCATCTTTTGCAGCTAAAGAATCCCCTTTGAGTATCAATAAAATAGCAAAGTTATGAAAGTCGACTTCATGTAGAAGAATTTGCCCCAGTTCATAGTGCATTTTTTTGAAGAACTCTAAATTCCACGGGCCTGTAGCATGAATAGTAACGATGTTACCTTCAACGCTGTAGCTACATTTACCATGGGGGGGTAATTCTGCTTTCAAGCGGCACCTAATTGTTGTTGTTTGTATTATTGTCACACTTAAGTAATAGTTGTTTTAAGGCGATCTGTAAAGAAGGGTATTGGAATTTAAAATTATTTTTCAACAATTTATCGGGAATAACATGTTGACCGTAGAGTAGTAAATCTGACGATTCTCCCATGATTACTTTTAACACCAAGGCTGGAACTCTGAAAAAGCAAGGTCGGGAAAGTACCGTACTTAACGTTTCGGAAAATACTTGATTGCTAACGGGGGTTGGTGCTGTGGCATTGATAATACCGGTTAACGAAGGTTGATTGATAGTAGCCATGATAATCGCAACCATATCGTCGATATGTATCCATGACATAAATTGTTGTCCGTTAGCTATTGGGCCACCAAGACCGAGTTTGAATGCGGGCAACATCTTCTGCAATGCTCCTCCGTTGTTGGCTAAAACAATACCGGTTCTTAGTACACATACCCGGGTTTTATCCGACAGGGCCGATAAAGCGATACTTTCCCACTTTTGGCAAACATGATGGCTAAACTCGTCATAAACATCTTTTTGGCTTTCAGTTATCGCCTTAGCGCCTTGGCGTCCATAAAAGCCGATAGCACTGCCCGAAATAAAACACTTAGGTGCTTTAGTGGCGGTTTGTATTTTTTCCACAAGCTGTTGAGTTATGTGCCAGCGGCTTTGGCAGATCAGCGATTTTTGCTGTTCTGACCAACGACGGCCTACGATGCTTTCGCCAGCTAAGTTAATAACGATATCAAGTTCATTAAAATTTACTTCAGCAAGTGATGAGATTAACTTGATATGAGCGGGTAGTATGTTGGCGGCATTTTTTTTATTACGCGTCAGCACGATAATGTTATCAGTATTTAAACCTTGTATTAGCGCTCTGCCTATTAAGCCCGTACCACCAGTAATAAGTATGTTCACTATCGCTCCTAAAGCCAATTACTATGCATGATTGTGTATTAATCATTTATTTTAGTTGATAGTAGTTATACCGCTACATTTGCTTGATAGATCACTTTTGCTTTTAAGCTGCAATGCCAAGCACAAAAAAAGCTCCCGTAGGAGCTCTTGTATTGTTAGATAAGTTTCGTTAAAAAGACCTAATAGTAAGTATCTTCTTTGTTGTGCGCTTGAGGATCTTCAATAATCTCTTCGAAGCCGACTTCAAAACTGTTGTTGCTGTCGCTATTTGCCATGTAAATAGTACGGGTTGAGCCATCTATCCAAGTTACGGTGCCGCTGCCTTTTTTGCTGCCGCATTTCATGCCAATATGAATGTCGTTAAATTCCATTACCTACTCCTCGTTTGTTGTTGAACATCGAATAGTGCATTCGATTAAGCAAACTGTGTGATTAACTTAGAAACCTCCTCGCAAGGATAGTTCAAATATTATTCATTTAACGTGCTTTTTTTCAACAGGAACGGATTATTATAAACAGAAAACTATTCAAATCTAGTCATTTTTAAGGATTGACACTGATACCCAAAACGGCTGGCTTGCTAGCCCCCGTTACAGCTGGGATGTTGCCAAAAATATTTTTATCAAATGCGAAGGCTAACCAGGCAAATGCCATTGCTTCTAATGAATCACTATTTATGTTTTTTGACTGAGTATTCATTACTTGGTGCTTGCTAAGCTTATGATTTAACAGCGAAACCAGTACGTTATTTTCAACACCTCCACCGCAAAGATATACGTCTGATTTCGTACTTAATTTGTTAATTTGTTGCGCAATAGTTTCAGCTGTTAGTGCAGTTAATGTTGCTTGAACATCAGCCGGTTTTATCGCATTTTTACCGATGAACTTTGCTAGCCATTGGGCATTAAAATACTCTCGTCCTGTGCTTTTAGGCGCGGGTTGTCTGAAGTATGGCTCGTCTAATAGAGTATGTAGCAAATCTTGGCAAATGTTTCCTGAATCGGCCCATTTTCCCTGCATATCAAATCTACCTGCTTGGTGCTGAGCAAACCAATAATCCATTAGGGCGTTGCCTGGGCCAGTATCGAATCCGATGGTGTTTTCAGGACTATTTTTTGGTAAGAATGTAATATTGGCAATACCGCCAATATTGACGATAAAAACATCATTTTCAGTTGAACCGAAAATAGCCTGATGAAAAGCAGGTACTAATGGTGCTCCCTGGCCTCCTAAGGCAATATCTTTAGTTCTAAAGTCTCCTACTACACGAATGCCGGTTAGTAATGCTAACGTTTGTAAACAGCCAATTTGTAGGGTAAATGGTGTACTAGCAAATTGACTTATGGTCGGGCGATGACGAATCGTTTGACCATGGCAACCTATTGCCGTGATATCCGTTGGAGATAATTTTTCTTGCTGTAAAAACTGTTCAATTGCATGAGCAAATAACTGTGCAAGTTCTATATTAAGGCTACCTGCACGATCAATTTCATTATCGCTTGCATTATACAAGCGGGTTATTTTTTGGTGTGTAGCGTTATCGTAAGCTTGATAATAGCTAGCAATTAACTTGGCACCGTTAGCTTGTTGTGATTGCTCAGTGTCAAATTCAACCAAAGCGAGATCAATGCCATCAGCACTGGTACCTGACATTAAACCAATATAACGCACTTTATTGACCATTTTATTCTGCGCTTGGCTGCATGGATAACATGATTCTACGTGAACCTGTTAGTTCTGCTAATCGTTGTTTAGCTATCACATCAAAAGCTTGTTTATATTTTGAGCTTATCGGCTTAGCGTCTGGTAACTTCACGGTTCTAGGATTGCGGTGTACGCCATTGAGTAAAAATTCATAATGTAAATGTGGACCTGCTGCTAAACCTGTTGACCCTACATAGCCAATTACTTGCCCTTGCTTAACGCGTTGACCTTTTTTAACGGCACGTTTCGAGAAATGTAAATACTTGGTGACTATGCCATTTCCATGCTGAATAAAAACGTAGTTACCATTGTATTTGTTATATGTCGCGTGAGTAACTTTACCATTACCAGCAGCAACAACGGGGGTACCTGTTTTGGCTGCGTAGTCGGTACCACGATGAGCTTTCCAACGCTTTTGTACGGGATGAAAGCGTTTAGGTTTAAAATTAGAACTAATGTATTTAAAACTAACGGGGGCACGTAAAAAAGCTTTGCGCATGCTGCGACCATCAGCGGAATAGTATGCACCATCAGTAAAACGAATGGCGTGAAAAGACTCGCCTTGGTTAATAAACTCTGCGGCAACTATGTTACCTTTGCCAATAAAGTCACCTTCTATGTACTGGTTTTCATAAATGACATTAAAGCTATCGCCTTCGCGGATATCTAAGGCAAAATCAATATCCCAACCAAATATATTCGCCAAGTTGATAATTTGTCCGTCATTAAGGCCGGCGGCCGCTGCAGCATTCCAAAAATTAGATTTAATAACCCCATGCGCAATGGCTTCACGCACCTCGACAGTTTTACTTTCTTTATAGGCGTGATATTGCTGATTTTGTAAATTTACGTATAACGTTTCGTTTTTTGACAGCGGGTACTCAAGCGATACTAAAGTACCTTGCTGATCCTTTCCGATACGGATTATGTCGCCAACCCCTAGTTTTTTTAGTGATTTACTACCTTCGCCTTGCGCGGTGATTACTTTATGAGTTGTGGTGGCGTTGAGCCCATTACGCTTAAATATTTTAGCAAGTGAATCACCACTTCTGACTTTAACAGCCTGCCATTGCAATTGGGCTGAACTTTCTTCGATATTACTGGGTAACTCACGTGCTGGAATTTCTGTATCGTTTAATGCTTCAATGGGTGTATCAGGTAACTCAATACTGGCGGAAGGTTGTGTGCTACTGGCTTGTTCAGGTGTTGCCACTTGATATCGCTGACCGACTTTAAATTCGCCTGCAGTATTCGATGTTGTTTGCTTGCTACTTTTCAGCGGCACCACTAATAAAAATAGCACTATCACAGCGCACGTAGTAATAATTATTTGGTGCTGTTTTGGTAAGGCAAAATATAAATTTTTTATATTTTTCAAAAAGCTAAGACCTATAAATGAGATTTTAATACGACAATTGTCGTTTACTATAGCAAAATAATATCCTTCTAAACAATGATAGGGTTTTCACCACAGTGAAAATTACAGTAGAATTCAGCCATTAAAGATTAATCATACCCTTTGTTGGAGCTTAGTAAATGTCAGATGTAAGCCAAGCGTTTGCAGAAATAAAACGCGGTGCGGAAGAAATTCTGCTAGAAGATGAGTTATTGGAAAAGTTGAAGAAAGGCAAGCCGCTGAAAATTAAAGCAGGCTTTGATCCAACAGCACCAGATTTGCATCTTGGTCATACAGTACTGATCAACAAATTACGTCAGTTTCAACAACAAGGTCATGAAGTTATCTTCTTAATTGGTGATTTTACCGGCATGATTGGTGATCCAACCGGTAAAAATGTTACGCGCAAGCCATTAACTAAAGAAGACGTGCTATCAAATGCTGAAACCTATAAAGAGCAAGTTTTCAAAATTTTAGATCCAGCAAAAACTACAGTTGCCTTTAACTCAACCTGGATGGATAAATTGGGCGCTGCAGGTATGTTAAAGCTTGCTTCACGCCAAACCGTTGCGCGTATGATGGAACGAGATGACTTTAAAAAACGTTATGCTGGTGGCCAAGCGATTGCCATTCATGAGTTTATGTATCCTTTAGTGCAAGGTTGGGATTCAGTTGCTTTAGAAGCTGATGTTGAATTAGGTGGTACCGATCAAAAGTTTAATTTATTGATGGGTCGTGAACTACAGAAATCAGAAGGCCAACGTCCGCAAACTGTGCTTATGATGCCATTATTAGAAGGCTTGGATGGCGTACAAAAAATGTCTAAGTCGTTGAATAATTACATCGGCATTACTGATGCGCCAAATGACATGTTTGGTAAAATCATGTCGATCTCAGATGATTTAATGTGGCGCTACTATGAATTACTTAGTTTTAAGCCGATTGAAACGATTAGTGGCTACAAAGAAGCTATCGCTGCGGGCTCAAATCCTCGTGATGTAAAAATTGATTTAGCAAAAGAGTTAATTGAGCGTTTTCATGATACTGAAGCGGCAGAAGCTGCTCATCAGGAGTTTATTAATCGTTTTCAAAAAGGTGCCTTACCTGATGACATGCCTGAATTAGATATTGTGACTGAAACGGGTGAAATTGCGATTGCTAACTTGTTAAAAGAAGCCGGTTTAGTAGCTAGTACTTCAGAAGCTATGCGGATGATAAAGCAAGGTGCAGCAAAAATTGAAGGTGAAAAAATTACCGACAATAAACTAGTGATTAAAGCGGGTTCTAGTGCAGTTTATCAAGTAGGTAAACGTAAGTTTGCTAAGATTACGCTTAAGTAACTATCAAGATAAAATAACTAGCACTATTGCTAACGTTAGTTAAATTATCTATCGATAAAGCCAGTCAACGTGACTGGCTTTTTTATTATTATTTATCCGGTTTTTCAATAAAAACTAACCTGCATCTTTAGAATAAATTGAAAGCTTTGGCGTTTCTTACGCTGCTTTAATCGTTTTATTGCTAAATCAATTTAAGTGCATCAATCCTTAAATACTCCTCTTGTAGCTTCGCTTTCTTGTCATGTTTAGTGAGCTAACTATTAAATATCCCTACAAAAATTGTGTGTTTTTTGGTTGTTGAATTACACAATTTTGTTGATCTAAGTCAGTATTAGAAATTTTGAGAGGCGTAGTATGTGCGACATATTGTCGCAGTTAGATAAATTAGAGATTTGACATATTCACTCTGAACTTGCTGCTTATCATCTAGGTGTAGGTATTACGTACAATGCTATTTTTCTTATCGTACAGTAAAAACAAGTTAACGTTACTTTTGGTGCTATTGCTCTGCTTTGCTCAGTTCTCTGCGCACGCTTTATTTGTTAGTGAACCAAGAGATCCTTTACCGCTTATCAATCAAATTTTTCCCCAAGCCACTAAAGTCTCTGATAAAGCGGGTGAGCCGCTGATTTGGACGGTTTATCAACAAGAAGAAATCATTGGTTATGCATTTGAAACCAATGACATTGCAAAAATACCAGCCTACTCAGGTGAGCCAGTTAACATGTTGGTGGCCATTGATCCAAAAGGTGTTTATCTCGGTGCGAAAGTTTTAGAGCATCACGAGCCTATTATTTTGGCAGGTATCCCAGAAAGTAAATTATGGGCTTTTACTGAACAATATGACGGTTTGAGTGTAAGTGATCGCTTAAAGGTGGGAGGCAACGCTAAAGGCGATGTAATTCACATTGATGGTTTGTCAGGTGCGACAGTAACAGTCATGGTGATGAATGTTGCGATTACTAAAGCAGCAACTAAAGTTGCTCGTTCGTTAGGCATTATCGAAGAAGTTGAAGAAATTAAACAGCCAATGGCCACGGTTTTACCTGATGTTTATCAACAAGCCAATTGGCAAACCTTGTTGGGTGATGGCTCTATTCGTAAGTTATATCTCGACCGTAATACAGTTGATGAAGCCTTTGTTGGTACGGCTGCTGAAAAAATTGAGCAAGCATCACCTGAGCAAAAAGCCGATATGTTTGCAGAGGTCTATTATGCACAAGCAGATATTCCAACCATAGGACGTAATTTATTAGGTGATAGCGAATATCAGTGGTTGATGAAAACGTTAAAGCCTAACGAACATGCCATTATTGTTTTAGGTAACGGTTATTCGTTTAAAGGCTCTGGTTATGTGCGTGGTGGTATCTTTGACCGTATTCAAATACTGCAAAACGAAACAGCTTTTGCTTTTCGTGATTTAGATCATAACCGTGTTACTGATATTTTTATTGATGGTGCACCAAGTTTTAGAGAAATGTCGCTATTTATTGTCCGCGAACATCATGAGTTTAATCCAGGTGTTGATTGGCAGTTTGAGTTATTAGTACGCCGCCAAATGGGAGCGGTTGACAGTGTGTTTACAAGCTTTAAAGGTAGTTATCATGGTTTAGAGCAATACTTGAACCGTCCACCGATTATATTACCTGAGCCTGAGTTAACACTGACACAACAAGTTTGGCAAGATAAGCAAACTGAGGTGATTATCTTAGCCATTTTGATGACATTGTTGCTTGCCACTTTATTTTTCCAAGACGTGCTTGTTAGACACCCGACCTTTATGCATAACTTTCGTCATGGCTTTTTAGTCGTTACCGTTGTTTTTATTGGTTGGATGTGGGGCGGACAGTTATCGGTAGTCAATGTGTTTACTTTCCTACAAGCCTTTATGTCTGATTTCTCTTGGGACTTGTTCTTATTAGACCCAGTGATCTTTATGCTTTGGGGCGCTGCGGCAGTAACTATGCTGTTATGGGGAAGAGCCGTATATTGTGGTTGGTTATGTCCTTTTGGTGCCTTACAAGAGCTGATTAACGTATTTGCTCGCTACATAAAAATTCCTCAGTTTGAATTGCCTTGGGCGGTGCATGAGCGTTTATGGGCGATTAAATATTTAGTGTTACTAGGCCTATTTGCTTTATCACTGGACTCTCTAGCTCTAGCTGAACAGTTTGCTGAAATCGAACCCTTTAAAACCACGTTTTTATTAAAATTTGATCGTGAGTGGCCGTTCATTATCTATGCGCTGCTCTTGTTAACCATCAATATATTTAATCGTAAATTCTTCTGTCGCTACTTATGTCCGTTAGGAGCTGCTCTGTCTACCAGTAATAGCGTGCGTTTATTTAGTTGGTTAAGACGTCGTCCTGAATGTGGACAACCTTGTAAAACCTGCGCGAAAGAATGTGAAATTCAAGCGATTAACCCCGATGGTGAGATCAATATGCGTGAATGTCACTACTGCTTAGATTGCCAAGTGACTTATTTTAATGAAGAAAAGTGTCCACCATTGAAAAAATTAGCACGTAAGAAAGCTAAATATAAAGAAAGCGAAATTGAAGCGGTAAATGTTGCATAGCTTGTTGAATTAACCCAAGCAGCTTCAGTCATTAATTTTAAAAAAGAAATAACCATAATGGAGAAGAGTGATGAGTAACGACGATAATGGCTCTAATAACGTAGAGTTAGAGAACGAAGGTAGACGTAAGTTTTTTGGTAAAACAGCGTTATTAGGTGCTGGCGCTGTTGCTGCTCCAATGACTGCCGCGATGTTTGCATCAATGGCAAAAGCTAATGCATCAGAAGCTAGCAATAGCCCATTCGTTCATCCTGGCGACTTAGATGAATATTACGGTTTCTGGAGTGGCGGCCACTCAGGTGAAGTACGTATTATGGGTATTCCATCAATGCGTGAATTGATGCGAATTCCAGTATTTAATGTTTGTTCTGCAACCGGTTGGGGCTTAACCAACGAAAGTAAGCGTATCAAAGGTGATAGCGCACATTTACTTGCCGGTGATTCTCATCATCCTCATATGAGTATGACAGACGGTCGTTACAACGGTAAGTATGTTTTTATCAACGACAAAGCGAACTCTCGTGTGGCTCGTATTCGTTGTGACATCATGAAATGTGACAAAATTCTTACGGTACCTAACATCCAAGCCGTTCATGGTTTACGTGTACAAAAAGCACCATATACTAAGTATGTTGTATGTAATGGTGAGTTTGAAATACCAATGAACAACGATGGTAAAGCTAGCTTAGAAGATGTTAGTACTTACCGTTCTCTATATAACGTTATCGACGCTGAAACGATGGAAATGGCTTTCCAAGTGATGGTTGATGGTAACTTAGATAACACCGATGCCGATTTTGATGGTAAATACTTTGCGTCAACTTGTTATAACTCAGAAATGGGCATGAACTTAGGTGAAATGATTTCTTCTGAGCGTGATCATGTTGTTGTTTTCAGTTTAGCGGCTTGTGAAGCTGCAGTTAAGGCTGGTAAATTCAAAACCTATAATGGCAACAATGTACCAGTTTTAGATGGCCGTAAAGGTTCAGACTTAACGCGTTATATCCCAGTACCAAAATCACCGCACGGTTTAAATACTTCACCTAACGGCGAGTACTTTATTGCTAACGGTAAGTTATCACCAACCGTTTCAATTATTTCAATTAAGAAATTAGATGCGTTGTTTGCTAATAAAATTAAGCCACGCGATACCATCGTTGCTGAGCCTGAACTAGGTTTAGGGCCATTGCATACGGCATTTGATAACAAAGGTAATGCTTACACTACCTTGTTCTTAGATAGCCAAATTGCTAAGTGGAATGTTCAAGAAGCAATCGATGCGCACAATGGCAAGAAAGTTAACTACATTCGTCAAAAACTTGATGTGCATTATCAGCCAGGTCATAACCACACGTCACAAGGTGAAACACGTGATGCAGATGGTAAATGGTTAATTTCACTTTGTAAATTCTCTAAAGACCGTTTCTTACCTGTTGGACCGCTACGCCCAGAAAACGATCAATTAATTGATATTTCTGGCGATGAAATGAAGTTGGTTCACGATGGCCCAACATTTGCGGAACCGCATGACTGTATCATGGTACACCGCAGCAAAATGAAGCCGTTGAAATTATGGCCACGTGATGACCCGTTTTTTGCTGAAACAAAAGCGCAAGCTAAGCGTGATGGTGTTGATGTTTACACAGAAAGTAAAGTTATTCGTGACGGGAAAAAAGTACGTGTTTATATGACTTCTATTGCACCTACTTTTGGTCTGACTGAGTTTAAAGTTAAGTTAGGTGATGAAGTTACTGTTATCGTGACTAACCTTGACCAAGTTGAAGATGTAACACACGGTTTCTGTATGACTAACCATGGTGTACAAATGGAAGTTGCTCCACAAGCAACAGCCTCTATCACCTTTACGGCTAATCAACCTGGCGTGCAATGGTACTACTGTAACTGGTTCTGTCATGCATTACACATGGAAATGCGTGGCCGTATGCTAGTTGAAGCTTAATTAAGTATCCACAGCATAAGGCAATACAAGCAGTTAATAGCACAGTCATGGGCTGTTAGCTGCTGTAGATAAAGAGTGTTGTCATATGCCAGTGAATGTTTGAAAAAGCGCTAACGTTGAACAGGTTTTTATTTATAGCTAACGCTATGCTAGTGTTAGAGTAACTTGATAATTCAGCGTAAAATAGGCGGCAATAGCACTTTTGTTATTGTCGCATTTTTAATTTATAGGGGCAGGTTTTTGAGCGTACGATTATATAGAAAGCTACTTGTTGCTGTGCTTTTTTCACATTGGGCTTTTAATGTTTTTGCTGCCACGATTACGCTATCTCCAGGAGATAATCTCCAGCAAAAACTTGATGCAAGTGCTGATGGTGATATGGTTAAGTTAAGTGCCGGACGCTATGTTGGCAATTTTGTTATTAACCATCAACTCACCTTATCTGGTGAAGAGGGCGCGATTATTGATGCTGATGGTCAAGGTAATGCTCTTTTATTGAAAAACTCAAATATTACCATTGAAAATCTTGTTATCGAGAATTGGGGCCATAATTTAACTGACGAAAATTCAGGTATCTATTCGGCCACAAAAGCTGAAAATATTACCATTAAAAATAATAAATTAACGGGCGATGGCTTTGGCATTTGGCTGCATAAAATTAACCATGCAAAAGTAATTAACAATACCGTACAGGGCAATATTAATATTCGATCTGCCGACCGAGGTAATGGTATTCAGATATCTAGCATTGAAAATGCTCATATTTTGGCTAATGAAACGAGCGGCGTTCGCGACGGCATTTATGTGATAGCAAGCAAAAATAATGTTATAGAAGGTAATACCATGCATCATTTACGTTATGGTATTCATTATATGTATTCATATGATAATTCGGTAATAAATAATACCGCTTATAGTACTCGTGCTGGTTATGCGTTGATGAGTTCACGTCGGCTGATAATTAAGGGTAATAAAACCACCGACTCCGAAGACTATGGTTTTTTACTCAATTTTATCACGGAATCAACATTTGAAAATAATGACATTAAAGACGTTTGGACTAAACCAGAAAATAAAGTGTTGGGTCGAGACGGAAAGGGCTTGTTTGTTTATAACTCAGGTTACAACACCATTAAAAATAATCGTGTTGATACGGCTGAAATTGGTATTCATTTAACCGCGGGCTCAGAGAATATCAAAATTTACGGTAATAGTTTTATTAATAATCCGGTACAAGTGAAATATGTTTCCAATAAAAAGCAAGAGTGGAGCTTTGAAGGGCGAGGCAATTATTGGAGTAATTATTTAGGCTGGGATATGAATGGCGATAATATTGGTGATGTTATTTTTGAGCCAAATGACGGCATTGATCAGCTTATTTGGCAATACCCAGAAATGAAAATGATCATGGATAGTCCGGTGGTATTGATATTACGTTGGATACAAAAAGAGTTTCCGGTTTTAAAACCGCCAGGCGTTAAAGATAGCTTTCCGCTCATGCAACCCGCAGTAGCGCCAAAGAGAGTAAGTCAGATCGCGTCATCACTTCAAGTAAGTGATGAACAGTCAGAAGTTCATGCGAATAAGGCAAGTAAACCACAATGAAAACACCCCTAGTTTCCCTTGAGAATGCCAGCAAAAACTATAAAGGTTTGCCGGCGTTATCATCCATTAACCTGCAACTTGCGCAGGGAGAAGTACTCGGTTTGTTTGGCCATAATGGCGCGGGCAAAACTACCATGATGAAGCTTATCTTAGGTGTAATTTCTGCCGATGCCGGCAATGTTACTGTGATGGGCATGAAACCTGATGATAAATCAGCATGGCATATGCGAGCAAAAATGGGCTACTTGCCAGAAAACGTTATGTTTTATGAGCAATTGACCGGCTTAGAAGTTTTAAGCTATTTTGCTCGATTAAAAGGTCAGACAAAACAGCATGCTAAAAAACTGTTGGAGCAAGTCGGCATTGCTCATGCCATGGGGCGGCAGGTAAAAACATATTCTAAGGGGATGAGGCAGCGTTTAGGTTTAGCACAAGCTTTTATTGGTGAACCAAAACTACTATTGCTTGATGAACCAACTGTGGGTTTAGATCCCAATGCGACGGCAGAATTCTATAACAGTGTTGACCAATTAAAAACCCAAGGAACAAGTGTTGTGCTTTGCTCTCATGTTTTACCTGGGGTTGAGCAGCATATTGACCGTGCGATGATTATTTCAGGAGGAAAAACTTTAGCGCTTGGCACTATCGCTGAATTACGCGCGGCGGCAAATTTACCAACGCAAATTAAGCCGCAAGGATTGAATGTGGCATTACTTGAACACCCAATCGTCAAAGCTTATGTTAATTCGGCTGGGCATTTAACGGTACCTGAACAAGACAAGCTTAAAGTTTTACGTTATTTATTAGCAGACGAAAGCTTGAGTGATATTGCCGTTGAATCGGCAAACTTAGAACAAGTTTATCAATATTATTTAGCACAAGCAGAGCATATGAAAACAGAAAATACCAAGGCAGGTGCGTAATGAGAGAAATACTAACCGTCGCCAATAAAGAGTTTCATGATGGACTTCGCAATCGCTGGTTGCTGTCAATAACATTAATTTTCGCTGTATTATCCGTTGGTTTAACTTATTTTGGTGCCGCGGCTTCTGGTACTGTCGGTGTTACATCGCTTTCTACCACCATTGCTAGCTTAGCAAGCTTAGCCGTATTTTTAATTCCATTGATTGCATTACTGTTAAGTTACGACAGTTTTGTTGGTGAGCAAGAAGGCGGTACATTATTGTTATTGCTAACTTATCCGTTGAGTAAAAATCAATTGCTGCTTGGCAAGTTTTTTGGTCAAGGCGGTATTATTACTTTAGCGACATTACTTGGGTTTGGTGCATCAGCGTTACTGTTATTTATTCAGCATGGTGATTTTGTCATCATCGAAACCTTTGGTTATTTTATTGTTAGCGCAACGCTTTTGGGCCTGAGCTTTACCGCTATCGCTTATATGATCAGCTTACTTGCCAGTGAAAAGTCAAAAGCAGCAGGTGTAGCGTTAATCACCTGGTTCTTTTTTGCTTTGGTATTTGATTTAGCTTTGCTGGCGTTATTGGTTGGTGCCGATTCAGGGCTAAGCCAATCAGCGTTAACCCAATTGATGATGTTGAATCCAGCCGATGTGTTTCGTTTAGTTAACCTCGCAGGCTTAGATAGCTCAGATGTTAATGGTGCATTAGCTGTTGCTATCAATGCTAATTTAACACAGGCTCAACTACTGGCGATTTTATTGGCTTGGGTAATTGCACCTTTAGCTATAGCATCCGTTATTTTTAAAAATAAAAAACTGTAAGGGTACTTTTTATGTTGCGTAAACTTCTCCTCTCTATCGTCTTAGTCACTGTGATTGGTTGCTCCGAGCAATCTGAGCAGCAACAAGTTATTCATCAAGCTGTGGCTATTGAAAGCTCGGATGAATGTCACTTATGTGGCATGCTAATTACCAACTTTTCAGGACCGAAAGCAGAATTATTTCGCAAAGGTGTGACGGAAGCTGATGGCAATAGTGTGAAAAAATTCTGTTCGACGCGTGATATGTTTAGCTTCTACCTTGATCCTGAAAATAAGCGTAATGTGACAACTATTTTGGTTCATGATATGAGTAAAGCACCATGGGATGCGCCAAATGACGGGTATTTTATTGATGCTCGTAAAGCTTGGTATGTTGTAGGTTCAGATAAAACCGGTGCTATGGGAAAAACGCTGGCTAGCTTTTCAGCTAAAACGGATGCCGATGCTTTTGCGACAGAGTTTGGCGGTACGGTTATTGACTTTAACGCGGTAAGTTATCAATCGTTGCAATAAGTTGATGCTTATATCGTTAGCAGATGTTGTAATTTAAGCACAGCTAGGTAATCTAGTGTCATTATTTTTTGTTTGAAGATACTATGATAAATATTAGGTTACTTAGTTGCTTAACTTTAATTATCAACCTTGCTGCTTGTTCTACCACCACCGCTACTACCTCTTTTCGTGATGGTTTCGATTTTGCCTCAGTTGAAAGTTATAGTACTTATGGTCGCAATACCGCATTTGGCGATTTACAAAACCTCAGTGATAGCACCCGCAATACTATCGAACTAGCGATTGAACAAGGTTTTGATGGCAATGGTTTTAGTTATAAAACGCTTAACAAAGCTGATATCGTTATTGCTTATCACCTACTGAATCGTCGTGCTTTTGAATTAGATAAATATAATCGTGAAGTAAAATATTGCGGTTATTGTTTAAGAGCGGGTCAAGCAACACACGCTGAGTTAGAAAATAAACTACGACCGGGTAGTTTGATCCTCGATATTATTGATCCTAAAAGCCAACGCTCAGTATGGCGTAGTGTTTATCCATTAAAATTTAAAGCAGACGACAATAGTCGAGAAATGCAGGAAAAGATCAGCACTGCGGTTGATAGTATGCTGCGTGATTTCCCACAGGGTAAAAGAGGAAAAGCCAGCGCTAGTTCAAGTAAAGAGCCAGCTTAATGGCTAAGTGGTTAACTATTACGCTGATCGTGTGCGCAGGACTTTTGATAATATTACTCGGTTTAGGTTATTTATTATCAGAGAATGAAAAAGCGACCACACGGCTAAAAAATCAACTAGAGCAAGAGGCTCAATTACAACAACAAAAGTTAGAGCAACAACGTAATCTTAGTCATTATAACCACAGTGATGTTATTGAAATACCGTTACCATCAGATGATAAAAGCGTGATGAAAAATTTTGAAAAAACGCTAATTAATAATTTAACTTGCGTGACAATAGCGCAGTGTCAGGTGCTGACTGTTAAATTTAAAAATATCGACTGTCGTCTTGCTAGCAATATTATTGGTGCATCTTTGTTGAAAAAAATCGCCACCAAAGACATTGCTATTGACCAGTGCCCAACCATAAATTCAGCTGCGCAATTAGCATGTCAGCAAAATATTTGTACGTTAATAAGTGCCAGCCATGAGTAAAGAAATCACTAAGTCAAAGTACGAAATTGATTGGTTATTGCCACTAAATTATCAGTTAGCTGCCCTTTGCCCACGTGATACTATCAAGTAACAATGATTGCAGAGTATTAATTAACAGTCGAACGAGCATCTTGAATCGCTTTGGGTATATAATAAGGTATTGTTTTTAATAATTTGTATGTGATATGACCTTCCCAAATGATGAAACCGGCCAAGTTTTAGCTGAAATGCAAACTGCGGGCATTGATTTAAACGAAATTCACCAGGTAGTGTTTTTTCAGTTATTTGAACAAGAGCAACAAGCACAAGCTATGGTTGCTCATTTAGCAGAGCAAGCGCCAGACATGCAAGTTGAGCTAGTGCCTGACGAGTTGCCCAATGTATGGGATGTTAACTGCACGGTTAGCATGGTACCAAGTTATGACGCGATTATTGCGCAAGAAGCTGAGTTTGAGCTACTAGCGACAAAATTCAAAGGTTATAACGATGGTTGGGGTATAGAAGCTTAATTATCGCTAAATAACCTGAACTCTGGAGAAGCAGCACTTACTCAATCCTCCGTTTTAACCCATTACCTGCGTTAAAACGTCGATAAATAGCGCGCTACTGATAAACGTTTTGCCTTGAAAATAGCATAAAATGAAGCATTGATGGTGTCTATTAGTGATGTTCACCTTGCTAAAGCATTTACTTTGCCACTTAAGCTTTTGATCCACTTGAATATCAAGCACTCATTATCCAGAGTTCAGGTTAAATAGGCAATGACAGATAACTCAGGCTCGACGTTATGTTGCGTGCGTTATTTAGATTAACTAAGTTTATTAAGCAGTTAAAGAAAAAGATCAAGCATAGTTTAACTGACTATTATTGATCTTTTTTGCTTTCTTCTGGTTCAATAATATCAAAAGCGGGCAGAGTAACACGCCAATAAATAGCGGCTAAGCGTAATGTTAACGCGCCAAGTATCGCCGTGATAATAGCCAGATGCTCAGGGCAAGAAAAATAGCGTAGCAATGTATATAATGCTCCACCCAAAATCGCAGCGGTGGCATAAATTTCTTGTCGTAATATCATTGGTATTACGTTACATAATACGTCGCGTAGCATGCCACCAGCAACACCCGTCATCATTCCCATCACAATGGCTACAGGAATTGCGGCGCCTAAGCTTAGTGCTTTTTCTGTGCCTAATACGGCGAATAACGCTAAGCCAAAAGCGTCTGAAACTAATAAAAATCGCTTAGGAATACGCTTGGGTGAACGAATAAAAATGATGGTTAATACCGCAGTTGCTAAAATAACATAGAGGTAAACGGGGTTTTGTACCCAAAACACTGGCGTTTGTAAAATAACATCGCGCATGGTGCCACCACCAATTGCGGTGACAGCTGACAAAACTACTACTCCGAAAGGATCAAGCTTATATCGTCCAGCCATTAAGGCCCCAGAAAAGGCAAAAACAACAATGCCGAACATATCAAGCCAATAGAGTAATTCTGACATTGAGTTACTTCGCTACTTTACTAAGGGTAAGTTGGCAGCTTGCCAGCCTTTCATGTCTCCTTCAAGGTGACGAAGGTCGCTAAATCCAGCGGCACGTAAATCGTGCTCAGCACTGATAGCACGACGACCTGAACGGCAATGTACAACTACCGTTTTATCTTTAAAGGCGATAATTTTATTTAGGTTAGCGTTAATTTGCTCATGGCTGATATTAATAGCGCCCTGGATATGACCTTCAGAAAACTCTTCAGCGCTACGCACATCTAATATTACTGTCTGTTTGCTGGGCGTTGCCATTAAAGCTAGCAGCTCTTGTTGCGAAATAGAGGCAGTTTGCTGGGCAAAAGTGAACAGCGAAATAACACTTAATAAAATAACTAACGATAGTTTGATGGATTTCATGGTGTAGCCTTATATTAATGTCAATGAGAGATTCATTTTAAGTCTAGTAGTTTACCTGAATCTTAATAATAGCAAAGTGATTAAATCGCGTGGCGACAGGTTTTAGCTGGCAGCAGTGTAGGATATTATCGCTAGTAACAAAACCATTAATGTCAGTAGGTAAAGTGCATAGTTGATGCGTTTGCTTGCATGAATAATATCAGTGGCCTGTGGCTGTCTCGCTGAGTCATTAAAGCTGGTTTTACGTACTTTATCTCCGTCATATAGAGCCACCCCGCTGAGCTTCACAGCTAAACCTAATGCAAGAACATGCAATAAAATGCCGTTATCTGTCTGGAAAAACTTACCACGTATTAAACGCCAATAAAGGAGGGTGTTTTGCCCAACAGTACCGAGCAAAAGTACGAGAGAAAATAATCGAGATGGCAACCACTGTAATAGTTTTACAATATGATTAATGGCGGCGCCAAAATAGATAAAGCGTCTGCGCTTGATATTCCAGGCATAATGCATTTCTAGCAATAATCGAAAGGTTAATGCAGCCAAAGGGCCGAACACTAAGTAGTAAAACCCAACGCAAACCAGTAATTGCGAACTGCGCAATACTTGTGTTTCGATGCAGGCTTTACTGATACCTAACGGTGATAACTGTTCGGTGCTACGTAATAAAAAAGGCGCTACTTTTTGTTTTGCTTGATAATTGTTATTGGCTACTAGCTCACGCGCGACAGTTTTACTGGTTTTAGTTAAACCAAAACTGCCTAAGGCAAGGTAAAGTAATAAAGCATTCCAGAGCCAATAAACTTCAATAAAAGCCTCAAATAACCAGAGAATAATCAGTAATGGTACTAGCGTAACAATAATGGCAATTAAGCCAGAGATATTCTGCTGGCGGGCACTATTACTCGGTTTATTGACTTTGTCTGCTAAGCGCTGACAATAAAAATTAAAAAAAGCTAATGGTTGTTGAGTAACAAACTGACCAATACCGGCTTTTAATGCCATCACTAATAACAGCATGAAGGCAGCAGAATAAAAATGTGGACTGGTGAGGATATTACTCAAATTTTCCATTAGTTTAGTGTTTTACCTTTCAGTGCCGCTAACATGCTAGTAACCAGTACTGAAGAGTTAACAGAGGCTGTTTCTAAGTAAGCATCGAATGAGGTTGGTGATTCTTTACCTGCAATATCTGACATTGAGCGAATAACAACAAAAGGTGTGTTGAATTGATGACATGTATGTGCAATAGCTGCGCCTTCCATTTCTACTGCGGCCATGGTTGGAAAGTTAACCCTTGCTTTGGCAATGTCTTCGTCTTTAGTCATAAAAGTATCACCTGTTGTGATCAAACCAACTAATGTTTGAATATTATCAAGTGACTTAATTCCAACCTTAGCGGCGGCAACTAATTCAGGGTGAGGTATATAGGCTGGTGGATTCGCAGGCAATTGGCCTATTTCATAACCGAAAGCGGTTACATCCACATCGTGATAACGTACTTCTGAACTAATCACAATATCGCCCACTTTAAGTGACTGTTCAAAGCCGCCAGCAGAGCCTGTATTTACAACATAATCAGGCTGGAACTTATCAATCAGTATCGCTGTTGCAAGTGCTGCAGCAACTTTACCAATACCAGACTGAACAATAACCACGTCAGAGCCATTCAACAACCCTTGGTAAAAGGTATAGCCGGCATGTGTCGATGTTTGGCAGTTTTCTAATTTAGCTTTTAAAATCGCAACTTCGGGTTCCATTGCGCCAATAATGCCTGCTTTCATGAGTTAAATCCTGTAAAAATTTTAGCGAAAATATTTCGCTAAGCTATGTCTATGGTTTATGTGCGAATTATAACGTGGATTGCGCGTAAAATCTTTTCTCTGTATCAACAAAAAAGCAGATAGGTAAATCTGCTTTTAGTTTGTGATATGGATATACATCACCATGAGGTCTCATGGGGATATTAGTGCGGCAGTGCCGCAGCATGGGGTGCAGATATTTGTCTAGCCATTGCCGGCGTATCTTGGGGTAACATCGCCTGAGCTGCAGCAGGACTTAACGCACCGACAGTTCTTGGACGAGCTTTGACTAAAGGTGCAGGAATAATTCTTCCTTTCACTTGTGGTGTAGGTGCATTATTGCCAAGAATTCGACTGTTAATACAAGCACGTATTTCATCAATAGTATAATTGGCTTTTACTTTAATACGAATATGTGGAATAGCGGCGGCTTCAAGAGCGCCACTGACAAACCAGTCTTTTTTCACTTTATAGCCCTTACCTTGGGTATCGACTAGGTCGATGACACCGAGCAACTTCATACTGTCGCGTTCGCAAATTACAAAGTCTAAGTACTTGCTATTAGCATTATTTGCCGCGGTTTGACTTGCGCGATTTGATACCCCATTGCGAATGCTGACAATATCGGCAAGTTTAACGCGATTGATAATGCGATACCTTGTTCCCATGGCTTGCTCAACAAGATTTTGAAAGTTTTTTTCTGCGGGGGTAAATAAAGCAGTTTTACGATCGAAAGGAAAAGGAAAGCTATTGTCGTTTAACCGACTTGCAAGCATAGCAACAATAACAATTAGGCTGATCATGGCAAATAGAATGAGTTCCATATACATCTCCGGCAGTTCAAATTCTTGACGTTTATCTTAGATAACAAGATAAGCAAAAACTGAGCCAGAGATCGCAGTAAGATCTTATCGGTTAATTAATTCCCTAAAACGTTTAGGTTTTATCAATTAACCGATTGATTATTATGGTATTAATTCTTTGGGTATTTAGCTTCTAAAGCACTATAAAGCTGCTGTTGAAAATCATCAGCGCTTGCATCTAATGTAGTAACTAAGTTTGCGAGTACTTCGTTGTCTTCTTCTCCATGCCACACTTTGATGTAACTACCGTCTTTATAGCCGTGATCTTGGCGGAAAAAGTTTAAAGTGTTTTTGCCAACATATTGACGAAACAGTTCATCTAAATCCATTGACATTAAACGCATACAATCAGCAAGTGCTAAGGCATCAAAGGCTTTGTTAGTGACGGCTTTTGAGGCAAGATTTTCTAAAGCAATTTTAAAGTCCTTTTCACCACTGTTCTGGGTTAATTCTGCCGCTAATGTTTGGCTGATATCGGCAATTGAATCACCGCTCATCAGGCGTAAGCTTAAACCAAAATGAAAAATATCCACTAGCTCTAACTGTACTTGTGCTACGTCAATTTCTTGATGTTTCCACCACTTCCAGCCATGGTGATCAAGCATTTCTGCACATTCAACCCAAATGGCGCGATACCATTCATAATTGTTATCTCGCCATGTTTCACTTACGCGTGAATTCATCGCATCTTGCATTGATAGCATTTGTGTAATTTGGTTTTTTGCTGTGCTAAGTAAATCGCTCATGCTGTTCTCTATTTTTTGATAATTTGGTGGCAATAAAAACTTTTGCTGATAGTTTAGCAAGATTAATGGCATTATATAATGAATAATAAAATGATTAAGGATTTTAGTTTTGACAGCGCAAGTTTCAAATGAAACTCAAAGTGAAGCTTTACGTATTGCTAAAGGTACGCAAAAAAAATCTCAAACCAAAGAGCAAACAAAACTGATTGCTCAAGGTATTGAGAAAGGCATCAGCGAATATAAAAAACAGCAAAAAATTAAAGCGCGAGAACGTGATAAACAACGTAAAAAAAGTCGAGTAGAAAAAGCAAATACATCAGCAGCATTACCAGTAGCAAGTGATAAAGCGCAGGTTGCTAAAGCAGGCGCTAGCGCATTATCAATATTGCCATGGGCATTGCTTATACTGAGTTGGGGCTACTTTCTATTTAGTCAGCGCGCATAGTGTTCATTTAAAAGCTTGCAGTGAGCACTATAGCACCGCAAGATACCAGCTTTTGTATTGCGAGCAAATTAAGCTCAGGTAGATGTTTTGTAATGTTTGTAGCTATTACCGAAATTAATGTCATGGTTAGTTGGCAATAAAAGGTGAATAAAAATAAAATGAAAATGAGAGAAGTAAATGGCAGAGTTAGCAGAAATTAATATTAAAGACATGCAGAAAAATTCCGCTCAGGCTGCTGGTTTATTAAAAGCCATGAGTAATCAGCACCGGCTATTAATATTGTGTCATTTAGGCGAAAAAGAAATGTCTGTGAGCGCGCTTAATAATGTTATTACGCTAAGCCAATCAAGCCTATCTCAGCATTTAGCGAGATTACGCCAAGACGGCTTAGTCAAAACGCGTCGAGAATCACAAACTATTTTTTATAGTATTGCTAACCCTTCAGTGGTTAAGTTGATCACCTTTTTGCACGGCGAATTCTGTCAATAGCCAGATACACATGGTGAATATGACATTAAAACAAGTAAAGGTTTGCAATAACCATGACGCTGTATATTGCAGTGTCATGGAGGCATTTAACCATTACTGAATAGCTTTTTTCTCACCATGGCGCGATAGGCTTTGGGTGTTAAGTTGAGCACTTTCTTAAATAGCCGGGTAAAGTTTGCTTGGTCTTGATAGCCAACTTGAAAAGCCACTTCTTGAATCGACAAATTACTTGCGGCTAATAATTCTTTTGCTGTTTCTATTTTCAATTTTTGCCAATATTGTGTGGCATTGATACCTGTAGCGAGTTTAAAGCGGCGAGTAAATGAGCGTTGACTGATGCCAAATTGTTGCGCGATATCATTTAACGTTAAAGTAGAATTTAAATTAGTTTTTAGCCAAAACTGGATTTGGCTAATTAATTCGTCGGGATGACGATCGACAGCACCTTCTAAATAGCGTTGTTCTTCGTAAGGTTTTCTAATTTCATGTGAAAAATTACGCTCAACTTGTTGGGCGGCATTCTGACCATAAACTTGAAAAATTATATGAACAACAATATCGGCCAAGGCGTTTAAGCTAGCAGCACAATAAGTGCGTTCAGATTGTGTGATAAAAAAATCAGGCTTTAAGTCTACTTTTGGGTAATCACGTTTAAATTGTTCAACATAATGCCAGTGAGTCGTTGCTGGGTGATGATCTAAAATACCCGCTTCAGCCATTAAGCAAACCCCAGTACCACCACCAATTAATGTTGAACCCTGCTGCCATATATCACTAAGCCACTGCAGCATTTTAGGCTGTCTGGCAATAGTTGGCCTAGGATTTCGCCAAAGGCTAGGGATAAACGCAAAGTCGGGTCGTTGGGCATGGTCAATATCTGTGTCGGGTAGCAATTTAATGAGAGCACGGGTAGAGATTGGCTTAATGTTTTCTGCAACCATCTGAATTGATAGCCGTGGAGCTTGACGATTCTCTTGCAATGCGACAGCTTCGCCCGCCCGAAGCATTTCAACGGGTAAACTGACACTGGTTGCTAACATGTGATCATAAAGTAGTAGGGCAATATTAATGCTATTGTCTTGATCGCGTCTATTTGTTGTCTTCATTGTATCAAATGCCACTTTATTTTTATGTTTTGGCTATTTTGACATGTTTTTTGGCTGTATATGAGTATTATTTTTTATAACTAACTCTTACACTGAGCGACATTAATTATTAAGTTGCAATTTAAAGAGATTTTTCATGACTGCGTTACCGATTATAGTTGGTATGGGCGGCGTTAATGCTGCGGGTAGAACTTCATTTCATCAAGGCTTTCGTCGTATTGTTATCGATAAACTAAATGCTGAAGCTCGCCAAGAGACTTTTGTGGGTTTAGCAACCTTGATGAATTTATTGACCAGCCAAGATGGCCAATTAATCGATGCTGAAGGTAATGTTGTTGAAAAGTCGGCTGTTGAGCAACGTTTTGGTCCAGAAATATTAGCGGGTACTTTGATCCGTAAAATAGAGCATGATCACTTTGACCCTGATGCAACCCCTTGGCAGCAAAAGCTAACCATGGATGTGGGTGACCAAGGCATAAGCTTTGAAACTCGTGCCCGTGATCTGCCAAGCCCGCTGCCGCGGACATGGAAAATAACAGAATTAGCCGAGAAGCGTGTTCGTGTGGATATTGCCGGTGAAATTGAAGTTAGTCACGGCTCTACGCGCGATAATCCTATTAAAGCAGCAGGGCAATTTCCTACCGGCTTTAAACCTGCAAGTTTATATAATAGCCGTTACCAACCTCGTGGTTTACAAGCGACAATTTTTGGTGCTGCCGATGCTATTCATTCAACTGGTTATAGTTGGAATGAAATTGCAGACAAGGTTAATCCTGATGAAATTGGTACTTATTCAGCTTCAGTTTTTGGTCAAACTCAAGTAGAAGGTGTTGGTGGTATGATGCAAAGCCGACTCAAAGGTGAGCGGGTATCAACAAAAAATTTAGCGCTTGGTTTAAACACCATGTCGACTGATTTTATTAATGCCTACGTTACCGGTAATGTGGGAACAACCTTCACCTCAACAGGTGCTTGTGCAACGTTTTTGTATAACTTAAAAGCGGCAGTGCAGGATATTCAAGCTGGTCGAATTCGTTTAGCAATTGTTGGCAGTAATGATTGTGCTATTACACCTGAAGTTGTTGAAGGCTTTGGTAATATGAGTGCACTTGCCAATGAAGAAGGTTTGAAAAAAATTGATGGCACCGGTGTTGCTGATCATCGTCGTACTAGTCGTCCATTTGGTGAAAACTGTGGTTTTACTATCGGTGAAGCGGCACAGTTTATTATCTTAGTGGATGATGCATTAGCGATTGAACTCGGTGCTAATGTCTTAGGTTCAGTTGCCGATGTTTACACTAATGCTGATGGTATCAAAAAATCTATTACAGCACCGGGACCGGGTAACTACATCACTATGGCTAAGTCAGTTGCATTGGCTAAATCGATCGTAGGTGCTGAGGCTGTTCAGCAACGCAGCTTTATCTTGGCGCATGGCTCAAGTACACCACAAAATCGTGTAACAGAATCTTTAATTTATGATCGTGTTGCCAATAGTTTTGATATTACTGATTGGCCTGTCGCTGCGCCAAAAGCTTTTGTTGGGCATACTATTGGGCCTGCAAGTGGTGATCAGGTAGCGATGGCCTTAGGTATTTTTGCACACAATATTATGCCAGGTATTACTACCATTGATAAAGTTGCTGATGATGTTCATGATGAACGCCTTAATATTGCCACCGAACATTGGCATTGTCAGGCTATGGATGTTGCGTTTATTAACTCGAAAGGTTTTGGTGGTAATAATGCTACAGCGACTTTATTTTCTCCTGCGGTAACTTTGGCAATGATGGAAAAACGTCATGGCAGTGATGGTATGGCTAATTATCGAGACAAAAATGTTTTGGTAGAGCAAGCAAGAGCTAAATATCAAGCTCAAGCTGATAATGGTGAGTTTCAAATTATTTATCGTTTTGGTGATGGTACCTTGATGGATGATGATGTTAGTTTAACTGATGAAAATATCACTGTGACAGGTTTTGCCAATAAAATAGTGCTACCAACAGTAAACCCGTTTAATGATATGGTTTAATTAATATAAATTAACCACATACAATTAATTTTTTCTAAGCCCTGCAATAATATTGACAGGGCTTTTGTATTTAATGCACTATAGTTTGGTCAAAGGTCATTTCATGATTATTCTTGGCGAATTTTAGCTATGCAGTCAATATATGGATATTGCTAAATTAAACACAGAATCTGGATATTCAGTACATTAGTTTACTGTTCTAGAGCATTTTCTTTTAACTAATCAGTTAAATTTAGCGATTTACTAACGATTGATGTGGTGCACTATACATGGCTAGCTTGCCAACTAAAATTGCTCTAAAATTCGAAAAACCAACCGTTGAGGCTAAGCCTAGCCAAGTTCGTTCTATCTTATTTGCCTTAATTTTGGGTATGGTTGGCGCGTTACTGAACTGTTTTCCCGTAGAGCTCGCTTATAGTATTTCCTTGGTTATTGGCAACTTAGCCTTTATTTTAGCGGCAGCTTATTTACGTCCAGCGTTAACGTTGTTATGTGCTGTGATTTGTGTCTCACCATTATTTATTATTTGGGGCCACCCGTTCGGCTTTTTAACTTTTGGTTTAGAAGCGCTTTTTGTTTCTTATATGCGCAGT
>TARA_R110002012_G_scaffold91912_1_pt1 | contig 28288 bp, 39 predicted proteins | sample TARA_R110002012 | Tara Oceans TARA_R110002012 (sample SAMEA4396515) | marine metagenome | biome: Westerlies Biome; feature: [DCM] deep chlorophyll maximum layer (ENVO:01000326); material: water (ENVO:00002006), including particulate matter (ENVO:01000060) such as... | depth 40 m | reverse complement strand
GCAGTAGCCCCGCACAGGGAAACATACGAAAAAGCAATAGCCCCGCACAGGGAAACATGCGAAAAAGCAATAGCCGCAACACTAAAGGAGCTGACGAAATGATGGACCTATCACGAACAATCATGGCAAAAAGTGACCAGCTAAATGCAGACGACTTGGTTGGTGGACCTCTAACCATCAAAATTCAAGACATTAAAGCCATAGAGGGCGACCAGCAACAACCGCTTGCAATCCACTACGGGGACCAGGATGGCAAGGTGTGGAAGCCTTGCAAATCAATGCGGCGTGTGTTGGTTGCGGTATGGGGTGCAGACGGCAAAGCGTTTATTGGTCGCCGTCTGACATTGTTTCGCGACCCGTCAGTAATGTGGGGTGGTGTTGCAGTCGGTGGTTTACGCATCAGTCACATGAGCGACATTGCAGAAGCCACAACAATGGTCATCAGCGCCAGCAAAACCAAGAAAAAGCCAATCAAAATTCTGCCATTGCCGGCGGAAGTTGTTGCGGCACCTGTTGACCTATCAGAAATTGTTGCTATTGTTAGTGCTGAATCAATCAATCACTACCTACTCAGTATTCAATGGATCAAAGAAGGAGAAACATACCAAGACCTAGCACAAGACAAAGCACAGCGAGTAATCGACGACCAAGGCGGCTTTCTGGCTGCCGTCAACAAGCAAAAAGCAGGAGAATAATAAGTGGACTTATCACAATACAACGGCGGCGCAGGGTATGCGCCGCAAGCATCTGAGAGCAACGACAGCGAAGGTTTTACACCAATCCCGCCAGGCTGGTACTCTGTCCGTGCAAGCCGTGCAGAAGTGCGCGACAACTACGACAAGGACGGCATGGACTTGGATATTACGCTGGACGTCACGGGGCCAACGCACGCCGGCCGCAAGATCTTCAAGAAGATCCGCCAAAGTGGTGCAAGCGCAGATGCAACCAAGCGTGAAAAAGCTATGGGCAATGTAGCCGCGGCCTTGGGACTAACAACGCCACTGACCGCAACAGAGCAGATTGAAGGCGCAACATTTGACGCGAAAGTAACCGTGTGGAATGACAAGAACTATGCGCACGACCTGCAACCTGCTGGCACGCATACGACAGGACAAGCAGCACCAGCGCAACAAACGGCGCCGCCAGCTTGGACACCACCACCACCAGCAACCGCAGACTCTCCCTTCTAACTTCCTTGGTGGGTGTCGCACCTGGGGCATGTGCGGTAAACTGCCCTATTTACCAAAACCAACAAAAACAAGGATATTACGATGAAAAGCACACTAACAAAACGCGAGAAAGAGCAACGGGAAGAATGGGTATTAGGTCGCATGGATGAGATTCGCCACAATATGAAGACGGTGCCGGCTTTGCGCGAACTAAAAGATTTGCAGCACGAGTTGCTGTGGTTGAGCAAATGAGCGCCGCAGAACACTGGAGTAGGCATACAGTCAGGCGTGCTGGGTTTGGTGGATTGGGGTACTATTATGAGCCTTGTGTGCTTGTCAGCTCTTTTTATGATATTGGCGACAGGTACGCGGTGGTTCGGGTCAAGTCCCCACACGCCAACCCTGGCGAATATTTGTTTGAGCACAGGATAATAGTACCGTTTCGAGACGTACGCAGCGATAAGGATAAAAGATGAGCAAACAAGACATACAAATAGGGCTAACCACCCACGACAATATCAAGCTACACCGCGCAGACTGCATGGAGATCATGGCGGAATATCCCGACAACCACTTCGACTTGGCGGTTGTTGATCCGCCATATGGGATGAATAGGAAAATGGACGGCAGCGGAGGGGCTGGTCGCGTGATGCGAAGATGGAAGCGTGACAGCGCGTGGGATGTCGCCCCTGATGGAAACTATTTTCGTGAACTAATGAGGGTTTCGGAGAATCAAATTGTATGGGGTGCTAATAACTTCTGGGAGTATCTCTACAACACGACTAATTTTATTTTTTGGTATAAGCACCAGCCTGCGAGCAATTTTGCCGATGGTGAATTTGCGTGGACTTCATTCAAGAAAACATGTAAGTGTTTTGACCACGCCTGCTTCGGTGCTCACGGACAAGACGACAATGGCAAGATCCACCCCACCCAAAAGCCCGTAAAGCTATATGCCTGGATCTACGCCAACTACGCCAAGCCAGGCCAGAAGATACTCGACACGCATCTTGGCAGCGGCTCAAACGCCATCGCCGCGCATTACGCCAAGATGGGCGAGTTCGTAGGCTGCGAGCTAGATCAAGACTACTACGATGCGGCATGTGAGCGGATATATAAAGAGACACGGCAACAGGAGTTGTTTTAATGAAACCGCGCCCATACCAACAGGAAGCATTGAACGCTCTTGATGAGCATTTGCGCAACAAGAAAAACAACCCTTGTGTAGTGTTGCCAACTGGCGCCGGCAAGTCCCCCGTGATCGCTTGGGCCTTGACGCGATGGAAGCAAGCACACCCGCCACTACGCGCTATCATCTTGGCGCATCGCACAGAATTAGTCGAGCAAAATGCCGCAGAAATGGAGGGCATTAGCGGCCAAAAAGTAGGCATCTATGCCGCCAGCATTGATAGACGCGACACGGATACAGATATTACATACGCCAGCATTGACAGTGTAGCAAAACGGCACGGTGAATTCCCGCCCGTTGATGTCATCATCGTTGACGAGGCGCATAGAATCCCACCAAAAGGCGAGGGGAAATATCGCACCTTCATTGCTGCCATGCAAAAGCACAACCCAAATACCCGCGTGGTTGGGTTTACTGCAACGCCGTATCGTATGGGTTGCGGGCCAATATGCCACAAAGACCATATACTCAATGAGGTATGTTACGAGGCAAATATTGCGGATCTGATTAAGGACGGGTATCTGTGCCCATTGCGCGCCAAGACCTCAGAGCATCGCCCAGACCTATCAAAAGTGAAGGTAAGTAACGGGGACTATCAGATTGCAGACCTAGCGAAAGCAGTCGATACAGTAGTTGTGGAAGCAGTCGCGGAAGTTGTGCGCATCATCAATCAGGACAACCGTAAAAGCGTGGTGGTGTTTTGTGTAAATGCGGAACACTGCCAGCATGTATCTGACTGCTTCAAGACCCACGGCATCCATGCGCCAACGGTTACAGGCAAGACAAATGCAGAAGTACGCCGCAAAACGGTGGATGCATTCAGAGACGGCAAGACGCGGGTATTATGCAACATCAATGTGTATACTGAGGGCTTCAATGTCAAGCAAGTAGACTGCGTGGTGCTTCTGCGGCCGACACAAGCTGCCGGCCTATATGCGCAAATGGTGGGCCGCGGCTTACGTTTACATCCGCAAAAAGACAATTGCCTAGTATTGGACTACGGGCAAAACATTGAGACACATGGACCGCTAGACCAGATAGACGGTGGCGCGGTACGGCTAGCAAAATGCAAGGATTGCAGCGAGTTGTTTTCGCATGCCGTTGGTGCGTGTCCGTCATGCGGTTGGACCATGCCAAAACGCGAAGTGGAACGCATGGAAGCGGAACAAACAGAGCGCATACTACATGCAGCACGAGCCGCAGAGGTGGCGATTTTATCCAATCACGAGCAGTTGCTTGATGTTGATGAGGTGACATTATCTAGGCACATCTGCAAAGATGCCGCGGATAAGTTGCGTGTTTCTTATCGTTGCGGTTTGCAATTGGTTCACGAATGGCTAGACTTAGATGGTGACAACGCGAGCAAATCCAAGGCCCAAGCATGGTGGGCGAAGCGGTTTGGCTGGCCAGAAGCACAAGGGATAACGGTAAACGATGCCCTATGCGATATGTTTATGGGGCAAAGAATCCAAAACAAAACCAAAACAATCGTCGTAACGAAAGAAGGCGGCAAAGCTTTCAGGATAGTACGACACAACCTAAAAGGACAAAACGAACGATGAACCCCCAACAAATCAGAAAATCGTCGTGCTGCTGGCAAGTTGCCCAGCTAGACCCACTCAAGCACCAGTTTAGATGCACAGGCTGCGGCGAACTGTGCGACTGTATACCCGTAAAAAAAGACAAGGGGAATAAATGAGCAAGCCACCAAAACTACCACCTGGATTGGTTGGCGAGTTGGCGCAGTGGATAAATGACACGGCCGGCAAACCACAACCAATGCTTGCACTAGGGGCGTCCATTGCGTATGTCGGTGCATTGGCATCAAAGCGATACCAAGCCATTGATTCCACGCGTCCCAATATTTACTGCATAGGTGTCGGCGTGTCAGGTTGCGGCAAAGAGCATGCCCGCAAGCAGATAAAACGGCTGACTGCTGCGGCCGGCGTTGGCGAGATTCTAGGCGGCGAGGAGGTAACCAGTGACGCCGCAATAGAAATGGAGCTAGCCCGCCACGATGGACGCCTTTTATATATGTGGGATGAGATTGGGCATATGTTTGGCGCCATGAAAAGCCAACGAGCCAGCAGCAGTGCGCAAAAAATCATTCCAATGCTGATGCGTATGTCTACCTCGTCGTCGTCAACCTACCAAGGTAAAACATATGCCAGCAAAGAAGATGCCCGCACGATCATTGACCAGCCGCATCTATGCCTATACGGCACAACGGTGCCAGGACGGTTGTATGAAGGCATGGACTCTAGCGAGATGCAAGACGGCTGGCTTGGTCGTGTATTAGTATTCGAGAGCAAGGATGACCCATTGCGCAATAGAAAGGCATGTCTAGACGATACGATTCCACAAAGCCTCATAGACCAAGTGCGGGCCATTAACGACCACCAGCCAAACATGGACGGATTTGGTGATATTGCAGCCACCACGGCATGCAACCCAACCAAAATACCGTTTACCGTGCCAGCAGATGAGGAGCTGGATATGTGGAATGCATACTACCACGAGCAAAAAAAAGGCTCTATAAAGGCTGGCGATGGCTATGAAGCGCTATGGGCGCGTGGTTGCGAGATTGGGACAAAGGTTGCGCTCATCGTTGCAGTCGGTGACGGCGCCGCTGCAATCAGCCAAGAGCATGCCCAATTTGGGTGCCAGTTGTTTCTGGATCGCATGCAGGACTTTATCAAATCAGCAAAGGGCGAAGTCGGTGATAGCGAGGGCGAGCGCATCCGCAAGAAGATGTACAAAGTAATCAAGGCCGGCGCCAAGAATGGGGCAACCTTGTCAGCCATTACACGGGTCAGCCAATCAATAAACAGACAGCAGCGGATGAACCTGTTGCGCGAACTAGAGGACATGGAACATGCATTCGGAATCAAAAACGACGGAAGACGCGGCGAAACTTACTACTCATTCAAGCACAGAGATCCGAGTGATTTTGCCGATTCCGCACAAGTGTCTTCATCCGAATCATAGAAGCTGGTCACGCGGTGGAGCAATCAACAAGGCAAAGCAAACCAAGAAGCAACGACACACGACCCGCGACCAAATACTAGATACATTCCCAGAGGACTTGCCATGGTCCAAATGTGAGGTATTGGTAACGCTATACCACAAACACAGGAGGCAACGAGACGCAGACAACGCAATGGCATCATTGAAAAGCATGTACGACGGCATACAAGATGCTGGAGTAGTGCCAAACGATACGCCCGAATATATGACAAGACGCGAGCCAGAGTTCGCAATAGACAAAAACCAACCAAGAACAGAAGTAATTATTAGGAGACTAGACAGATGACAGACAAACAAGCAATTGCATGGATAAAAAACGAGTTGCCCGAATGCGGCAGCGTGATCGTAACCAAAACACTGCACGACACGGAGGATGGTGCCGTGCATGAATCATATACCGCCAGCATCTTCAAATATGGCAGTACGAACATCGCCGGCCGCGGTGAAGAGGCAACCGTAACGCAAGCTGCAATGCTAGCCGTTGCGGAATACATAAGGGGTGACAGATGAAAACATACACCATCACAACAGACGACGACAAGCAGCTAGCCAGGGCCGTGCAAGCGGACGGGCTGGCGTGGATTGTACACGCCCTAGATGCAGAGCTGAGAAGCAAAGCCAAGTATTCCGAAGATGAGCGCGCGCAACGTTCGGCAGAGTATTGGCGCGACCGATTGCGCTCCATCGCCGGGGACAACGATATAGCGATAGGCGGCTTGTTTGAATAATCCACAAAACGAGATCATATAATCTCAAAAACTTGATTAATTAGCCTCAAAACCAAGAAAACTGCAAAAAAGTTTGACTACACTACTTGCGCAATGCCGCAAGTGGTGTAGTTTGATTATGTAGACAAGCACAACAACCCAACCCAAACAAGCGGAGAAAGACAAGATGCAAAAGCAACACACAATGAAAGACGGCGTAAAACTCACAAACAACAATGATGGCACTGTCACTAGAAGCGGCCTGTTTACATACCAGCTCGCCGGCACTATAGTTGATGTGTTTGTTTCTGCGCACAATAGCAATCAGCGCGAAAATGCTTGGCAAATAATGACGGACCGCAAGCGTGCGAATCGCAACAAGTAGCCACAGCAACTAACAGCGCCGAAAGGTGCGATCTTGGACACGCAAAAGCCCGCACCTAAAAAGTGCGGGCTTTCTTTATTTCATGAGTTGTGAAGTTTCACGAGTCGCGAAGTTTCAGCAGTTGTGATAAAACCGCGTTTGCAGACCGTGCTTCTTGTGGTACTCGAAAGCACTGGCGCCGCGCTGGGTGCCAACAAAGCCGGCGGATGCATGCCAAGTGTCAGCAGGGCACAGTGCCGCCAAGTATTCGACAACCAAACCAGCTTGCTCATTGACAACAACTGGTGCGATTGTCTTTTGGTGGTGGACATGCCCCATTTTTAGGTAACGGTGCTTGGTTAATCCCCACAGCTGCGCCCATTCCGCCGCGATGATTGCGGGCCATTTTTGCGGCGCAATCTTGTCACCGTGTGTCCATATCAGCAGATTGTCGCCCCATGTAATAGCCTTGCGGTCGCTATCTTGCATCAAGACGGATACATGCTCACACCTGCTGTAAAAAGCGCTCAAAACGCTTGTTAGCCACACGCAAGAATGCCAATCGTGATTGCCTGGCGTGATTACAATCTCGACTTCGCTGCCAATGCTAGCGGCGATCTGGATTACATCTGTGCAACTTGCAACAACATAGCGAACAACGCGTTGATAGCGCGTATCCACATCTAGTACATGGTTGCTCTGCGTGCTGCTAGTGCGAAAATCACGCGTGTCCATATGCATGACATCACCACCGAAACATACTACCACCTTCTTGGGACGGCTGGCGCGGCTTGCTAGTGACTCTGCCGCAACAACCATCCGCTTGGCAGCCATATCGCAATCGTAATCAGATTCAAGCGTTTGCCGTTCGTCTGCATACATGCCGACATGCGGATCGAATATGTCAATCTCGAAAAGCGTATTGTCGCAATCTGTCTTTTTGGGTTTGCGCTTCCTGACTTTGCCAACGCCCTCGACCTTTGCGCACAAACCTTCGACTACTTGGTTGATAGCATCAAGCGCCGGCTCCATCTTGCGCCACTCGCGGTCGAATACAACATTGCCAGCCTCATCCGTCTTGTATAGGACGCATGTTGATTTTGTGGATAGCCCGTGGGGATTGTCTATTGGTGCTTGCTTGCCTTTGTTGTATTGTTTTCGTGCGGCCGCGATGTGTGATTTTACCGTGCTTCTCTTGCACCCCAGCGCGTCTGCAATCTGTTGGTATGATGCGCCTTGTTGTTGCATTTCCCAGGCGCGGGCTTGGTTTCCGTTATTGTGTGCCATTTGAAAATCCTTGCGTTTTTGGTTGTAAAATAACCCGCCGATTTGAGCTTGTACCGTGGAACGAGACAGAGGCTTGGCGGGTAGTTGTTGTCTTGCGTAGTCTACTCTGCTGGCAGCGGGTCTTCTAGGTCTTTTGGTGCTGGTGGTAGGTTTGGCACCGCGATCACTTTTGGCGAAATCGTGGCCGTACTGTCAGCATTTCCGCTACCAGTTGCCGCGACTGATCCCTTGAGCGCATCAACAGATTGAGCCTTGGCCGCGTCTTGCGTTGATTCAAAGTCCTTAATCATCACTGCAATAACTGCGTTTCCTGTGGCCTTGTTGACCATGTGCGGGCTTCCTACAGTACGAACGCCCGTCTGTGTGGTGCAACTGCATAGCAATACCGCCGCGAATAGTGTTAGGTATCTCATCTACTGAACTCCTTTTATTGATTCTAAATAGCCCGCCATAGAATGCGGGGACTTGCGAAAGGGCATTAATATTTTTGTGCCGCCATGCCTATACCTAAAAGCAAGCGGGGTTTGTGTTACTGGATCGCCCTTAACCACATACCTATAATGCGACTCTGTACGCCTGTCAAGGTCTTTTGCAAAACCAGCGTTCCCCGCGCGTGGGCTTCCGTATGTTCGCAGGTCTACACGGGGCGCACCATATTCGTGTGCAAGGTACCAGGCAGCTATCTGCGCCAACGCCCCGCCATATGAATGGCCCACGAACACCACCCGCGTTGCAAGATCCTGCATCTGTTCTCGCAAAACTGAATATATTACTGGTATACATTTCTGAAAATCTGCCAGCCAGCCGCGATGCACCTTAATGCCCTCGCCTATGGTTTCGCGTCTTACCCATACATGCCGCCACATATCCGCCCATTCGTCGGTTCCCCTGAACGCCACATACACGTCGAGGTGCCCCCGCTTGAGTATATCAAACTGGATGTTGTCCACTGCGCCACTCCAGCAGACCTTGAGACCTGCTGGGGTGTCGTTGTCATAGACGCTATAAGCTATTTGAGCTTCTAGGGTTTCGGGGGTCATTTTCGGGGGTTCCTTTTTCGGTACTCTTTCCAAGTTAATCCGTTCAGTATTTCCTTCCTGCGCTTGCAGCCGCTACACTCTTTTACGCCCAAAACCTTTGCAACGGTTGATACGGCGTTACCTAGCTTCACGGCGCACTTTCTTGATGCCTATAGAATCGAAAAAATCCGCTTCCTTTGCTTTGGCCTTGTCTTGCCTCAGCGCTGGATCACCCTCGGCCATTTTTGATACCCAAGGTCCGCGGGAAAACTCGGATCGTATCAAATCATACAAGCTGTCGGACATCGACCAATTCAGAGCACAGTGCGTCGCTGGTGCCCTGCTGTTGCCGCTTGTGTTGTATTCGGGTTGGAATAATCCCGAGCAATCCCCTCCTGTAATCTCGTTTAGCTTGGCGATTGCCGCCGCCCGTTTTGCTATTGGTATTGCCAGTATTAGCCGCCTCATCATATGCCCCACTTGGTGAGTAGATAACAGGTCACTTGTTCTACCTGCTCGTCCGTTAGGTTGGTTGAGTATAAAGCCAGTTCGCACAAATCCATCGGATCATATATAAACGACGCTCCGTCATTGTATCGCCCTAGAATCAAGTCTTGATACTGGCTTGGCCATTGGTGCGAGATGGTGCCGCCCGCAACGCCGTCTTGCCAAGACTCCGTATCACTGCTGGCTGTGTGTCGCAATATGTTGACGTTTGGCCCGCCTGTCGAGCCAACGACGGCACTGCCAAGCCAACCGACCGTCTGCTTTAGTGCGCCACCCTCCTCGACAACTCGATACGCCGTGCCCAGCCCGCCGCCCGGATTCGTTTCCGTGGTGCCGTCGTTGTTTGATATGCAAGTGCTCTTTGCAACCACGATCAGCGTAAAGTCGCTGCCAACTGGTAGCAGATTCGCAATCTTGTCCATGTAGTCATCTGTGCCATCAAACCTCACGGTGGGGAGACTGTTGTATATGTTGGTGCGATATACGGGCTTTAGGCTGCTAGTGCTTTGCGTTGGGCTGTTGCCACTACTGCTCATGTCGGTATATGTAGTAACGGAGTCCGTGTCAGAAAGTCCACCGAGTTGAGATGCATCCAGCCAGCAATAAAGCCCCGACGAGATGCTGGCATCATCCGGCGCCAATTCTGTTGCGCACGTTATTGCCGTGGGGTCGAGCGTAAAAATCTGCTTCCTGTTTTCTGCTGATATGGTCAACAGGTGCCCGTTTGCGTCGTATGTTTTCTCTCGGCAAAAAGCATAGACCGCGCCGCTTGCGCTGTCGATTGCTATGCGCGCAACAAATGGATGGTCAACGCCCCTGTCGGAACCCTGGCTGTCTCGCGCCCATGTGTCAGAATTCGCGGTTGTGCTGGTGCCGCTATCAACTACCTCCAGCGTCCCAGCATGCGCCCCGTGGTACTCGAATTTATACTCGTTACTATCTATCTGATTTGGCACCATGTACACAATAGAGTTTGTAGGTATGCCAAGCCGGCCGCTTACCTCTTCTGCGTTGGTTGTGCCTGTACGCGTCGTGGTCGTAGTTGCGTCGCCTTCAAGTTCTGTCCACGAATACGAGCCACTAGATTCGCCCGTGATCTTAGCCCAAAAGTTTAAGCGGTCATATTCAAAGCGGTAGTCCGTGCCATCAAACCGCAGCCAAACAATAGTCCCGTTTGGTATGCCTTCTGTCTCGTTTACCGTGTGTGCATTGTTCGCACCAGTGACCGCCGGCACCGTGTCCGTGGTTGCGTCTGGGTCTTTCTGTTTCCAACTATAGGCGCCGCTACTGTGCCCCGTGATCTCGACCCAGGCACCAGAACCAGCAACACCGTATGCATCCTGTTGCCCGTCAAAATACCAGATCGGCCCGCCGCTGGTGTTTGCCACGCGATGCACCACGACAAAGGTGCCAACTGGTACGCCAGCTAGGCCGTTGAGTTCGTATAGTTCGCCGTGGTCATCCGTTGCGGTGCCAAGCGTCAAACCACTGGCAGCAAGCGCATCAGAGTATGTGCCGTCTGCGTTTGCCTGCTCTAGTGCGTCGTAGGTGCCGCCGCCGTTGTCGGCCGTGATCTTGGCAATGTACGCGTGTGCCCTGATAGTGCTATTGTTGCCGCCGCCACCTGGCGCGCGCACTACAGTTCCGCTACGATCTCGCTTGACCGTCGTGGTTTGCAGATCCCCGCTAAGCTCCAAGCTCTTTTGGTGGTCCCACATCCGCAGAAAGTAATCGTGCGGAATCTTCTGCCCGCGCAACGGCCGCGGTGGTAGTTCAATGCTCATTAAGGAACCTCGTATAGATCAGAATCCCAACCGTTCTCAGAATGCCAAAACTCAGTTTCTGTAACCCAGTATTTGCCGTCGTATTGTGTATTGCTGGATGTTACGAGCCAGTTAGCCGTAGTGGATGGTGTCGCACCAAACGCCTCGGATGGGACCACTAGCTTGCCAACATCATTGAGATCGCCCTCTGCTGCTGATTGCGTGCGGTGATAGTCGCGTTGGAAGACCGCCCGCGTTGGCGCCAAGTAAAAATCATTCCCCTTGGTGGCTTCCTTCAACAATATCCATTCGATGCCAGGGTCGGCCTTGGACCACTTCATCGTGGAACTTCCGCGCGTGTCGCTTAGGTCTGTCGCGACATCGTAAGCAGCGGCTTCCTGACCTGGCCCAGCACCATCTGTGGGGTAATCCTTGTCGACTGTTCGCACTGGGTCTTTGTTGTCGTTGCGCCCCCATAGTGCATAATTCCATTTTGTCAGATAGTCTGCGTGATACTCTACGGGCTTTTCCTCGCCTACCGTTTGCGCCCAATATTCCGTATCCCCATCAGCAGGATTGAAGTTTGTCGTACTCCCCTCGCTGTCATAGGTAAGCGTAACGGTCACGTATTGTGGTCCATTGCTGCTAGAGTAGGTTCTGAAATATCCATAAGTCGCATGAAGGTCGCCAGGCGCCGGCATCTCTGCTTGCCAAGCGTAATCTCGCGCATACTTGAATACCCGCGTATAAACCTTGTTGCTGTTAGCCTGCAACTGAATCGACGGGCTGACGGGTTGTTGTGTTCCTGTGATTGCCATTATGGGAACCTCATATCAAAATCTAGTTTGTCTATTCGCTCGGTCTGCAATGCAATTCCCTTGTTTAGTTTTACAAGTTCGTCGAGTTGCTGCTTGGGTATTTGGCGATCTACATTTATGGTCCTGTCGCCGCCAATAGTTGCAAGGCGTGATTGTATCTTGCCCCCTGGCTGAAATGCAGCACCAACAGACTTTTGCAATGCGCTTGCCCGTTCCTGCATGCCTGCCACATCTGCCTTCTCAACTCCCAGAAGTTTCGCCCGCTCTGCCTCTTCCTTAAGCTTGTCGCCCTTTGCCAATGCGGCGTCCATCGCCTGATCACCAGCGAGCATTACATCGCCCATATCAGAGTTTAGGTCGAACAACCAATCATCATCCATGAATGGCGCGAAATCTTTGGGCTTTGCTGCTTCTGCTGCATCCTTGAGCCTCTTCCTTTCCTTCGCTACATCATCTTCCGTCGTGGCGCTGGTATCCGTCTCAACGACTACTTGTCTGGCTAGCTCGCCTGACATTATATTCCCGCCAAGAAGGCCGTAAAGCTCGCCCTCGTTCGATATACCTTCTTCGCGCGCTTTCTTGACCTCATCAGCAGTTGGCGCGGGTAATGTGAAAGATTCCCCAGCAGCGAAACCGCCCTCGTCTAGGCCGCGTCGGGCTTCTGCTAGTTCTGCCAAGTCTCGGATGGCTTCATCCATGCCCTCGACTACAATTGTTAATTCTGGGAGTAACAAATTCCCAAACTGCAAAAACAGGTCGTTGATATTCCCTTTCAATGTGGAGAGCTTGCCGTCTAGCGTTTTGCTCTGCTTCTCCATCATATTGAAAAAGATACCGCCCTCGCTGGTCGCGTCCTTGAACGCGCCCTCGACTTGATTGAATGTAATCAAGCCCTTGGACATCTCTTCTTTGAGCTGCTTCATGCTCTTGCCCGTCTTGTCGCTGATGACCTGCAACGGGTTAAAGCCTGCGTTGATAAGCTGCAACAAATCGCCGCCCATGAGACGGCCTGCGCCCTTAATCTGCCCAAAGATAACGGCCATCTCGCTCAAGTCTTTGCCCGTACCAGCGGAAACATCGCCCAACAACTTTAGCGTACCCTTGACATCCTTGGCAGCGAAGCCAAAAGCCAAAAGCGTTTTTGCTGCCTTGTTGACCTGATCGGGCGAGAATGGCGTATTTTTGCTAAACTCGTTTAGCTCAGAGATGAGCGCTTTGGCTTTTTCAGCGCTGCCTGTCATGGTGGTGAATGCCACCTTGATTTGCTCAAACTGCGCCGCCAGTTTCGCGCTTTTTGCGATCATTGCGCCAATTCCCACACCAAGCGCAGCAATAGGGCCTTGCGCCATCTTGCTAGCCTTGCGCCCAAAGTTCTTGATTGAGTTAGACGCGCGGTTAAGCCCCTGCTTGAGTTTGTCTATTTTTGCGCCAATGTCTATCGTAAGTTTTGCCATCTATGCGGCTCCTTTGCGCTTCATTCTTGCCTCATGTTGCAAAACCGCGTAACGGTATGCCTCGTCTTCGCTCTCGTGTCCGTCTAGCCCGTATTGCAACGGTTCGCGCTCCTGCCATTCGTACAACAAGCCCGCGTCATGTCTGCGGCGTGTCTCGTCAAATTGTTCTTGTATGTGCTGCGGGTCTTTTGGTCTTGAAATACCCTTTGCGCCTTCTTGCTTGCTCTTTTGGGCTATTGCGTGCCCAACCATTGACAACGGCACGCCCCACAATAACTCATCGTAAGATTTGCCCAAGTCTGCGCCAATTGCAGCGGCTATTGATCCGAAACTATCCATACCAAAAATCTGTTCGCTTCCACCGCTACTACTTGGGATCATGCCAAAACCACAAAACGCAATATTGAGCCAGTCGCGCAACGCAACCAAGTCGTCAGGTGCCACCTCATGCTCTGCGCCCCATAACCACGCGATAGGCTCTAGCTCATCTTGTGTCATGGTTGCCGCTTGCTGTATTGCCCGTGGACCCATTGCCGCCAAATATGCCGCAACAATCGCCCCGCCTGCTGTTGGTTCTTTTTGCGGATGTACAAAGTCGCAATCAATCAACTCAAGCATCGCCCAAACGCCAAACGAAGCCGCAGGAAGTACCGCTCCCCCCATACGCAACGAACCACCCGCGGACGACAGAAATTCGAGTTTCCAATCAACGCGGGCCGTCTTGATATAGTGTCCCGGTACTCCCTGCATCGCTTAGGTCGTGGTAGTCGCTGGTAGTGCGGCGCGGGATGTCTTGCTTGCCCGTGCGTACTCTGTGTTGCTTTCAATCAACGAGTGAGCAGTGACGACCGTGGTGCCTTGCTGGTCGTTAGTCGCTTCGTTGGCAAAAGATGCCGCGTCTACATAGACTTCCTCAGTGGTTTCGCTGGTGGAGCCGTAAGACGAAAATTCGTCAATGGTACCAACTTCGTCCATCTTTTCTGCTACCTGCGAGCTGTAGTTTGTATTGCGAGAGATTCCCGCATCGATTCCGAATCCCATGTTGGAACCCTCCTTATGCTATGGTGTCGTAAATGTCAAAGCTGACGCCCCGACTGTGGATAGAGTCTTGTAAATCTTCAACGCCGTCGTTGTAGGTGATGCCGTCTGCTGAGAAGTCCGCGACAGCATCAATGCCATGCGCCCAATCTGTTATCTCGTTGTATACCTGATCCGCCGTTGCTTGGTCTGGATCATCGCCGCGATGCCTGGCAACAATCACATCGCATTGCATACGGCAAAAATCTGCATTAGGTGCCACGCGTGACCGTGGGTAGACGCGAGCCATAACACAAGGCAATGCCCGCGCGTTGTCTTGGTCGTCCCAATTGCGTACAGGTACGCTATTCGCGGTTATAAACGGTAGCGATGCAACCGCCGTGATGATTGCATCCTCTAGTGTGCGTTCGTCGCTTGTTGCCATCTATACCACCTGCCTGCGTTGGAATGCTTTCTCTATGTCGCGCGCAATCTTCTTGCGCAGTATGCCGTCAAGCTTTCGCTCTGCTACTGCGATCCCCTCGCGCGCTGAATTTGGTGCTACCTTTTGAATGTAGTTAAGGCTGTTGCTCATAGTGATGCGGCTAATCATGCCGCCCGTCTTGGCTGTCTTGTTTTCGCTATACGCGTTAATTAGTCGACTGGATGTGTCTTTGGTCAGCGAGCGCATAAATACGCCAGCAATACCCGCGGCCTTGACTGCACCAGCAGCCCGCCAAACATTGCCAGCCAAGCCGCGGCGTGGCACAGGCCGTGCTTTTTGGTATGTGCTTTCTGTGCGGAAATGGTGCGTTGTCATCTTGCCCTTTGCCCAAATATCAACAGAGCCAATAGACCACCAGGGAGGCTGATATTTTGATCTTGTCTTTTTGCCAAATGCGCGGCGACTATGGCGCCGGCTGACACGGTTCTTTTTGCCAAACTTGCGAAAACGACCGCTATTGGTTTGCCCATAAACAGAGCCAGCCGCAGATTGTGACGCAAATACGGCAGCTTGGATCATGGCACCCGAAACGCTCTTCTTGCCTTGCTCGATAGTCTTGGCAATGGTGCGCTCAAATGTTGCAAGTTGCTGGCGATCTATGGAAACGGTTGGTTGCATTAATACAAATCCCCCACGTCAACGCGAGTCATTGTGTCAAACGAGCCATCACGACGGACGCGCAAAATGCGGCGTATACCGTCAGGCGTGGTGATTTGGTCGCCTGCTTCTGGCGCGTCCCCGTTGGCATCTAGCGCAGATTGCAAAAGTGTGTATGTCTCGGTATATCCTTCCATCTCGCCAAGTGGGTCGTATTGCTTTTCTGTCTCTAGTACGCTACGCCCCGCGGTGTATGCGTTGGCATTGAATGTAACGCTGTCGCCGCAATCCGTGACGATCTGAGCAATGCCGGCCGCTATGCTTGCTGCTATGGTTGCGTTTGCCATTAGTTTGCCCCCATTAGGTGGGTTTTTATTGCCTTCACATCTTCGGCGATTGCGTCCAGTTTTGCATGGTCGCCAATCACTATAGGCTCCAGCCTTTCTAGCTTTGTCTTGTTGCTCTCGATGTCTGCTCTGGCGGTATAGAATACGCCACCCGCCACAAAAACGAACAGGATAAACGACCCCATCAGTTTTTTATGTTTTCTTGCGTATTTTACTATCTCGTCAGCCATTGTTTAAGCCTTTGCCATAATGTGCGTTTAGTGTAAAGATCTTGCTCTATCTCTGCTATTAAGCGGCGCACCTTCTCACTGTCTAGTTTGCCGCTTGCCATCGTCTAAGCCTGTGCGCTTGCTCTCGTTGCAATGGCGGTTAGGATTGCGTTGTAAACCCGATCAACATCGTCAGCATCCAGTGCAACGATCACGCCATCATCGCCAAGAAGGGGCAATGGGTAGGCCATGTTTGGATTGTTTCGGGCCGCGTGTGTTGCGCCATAGAATCCCATGTCAGCGCGAAGGACGGGGAAAGTCACGCCCTCGACCACAACAGGCTCGCGAAGTGTTGCTAGTTGATTCGCCTTTGCTTGATGCGCGGCAACCTCTGCCGCAATGATTGGCTCTGCCGCGTCCCGCTCCGCTTGGGTTGGGTTGTTGGGATCTACCGCTGTCGATAGATAAGTGATTTCGCCGTCTATTATTCCGTATTGCATTACTGTGCAACCTCCGTGATTTTCATTGTGGTAAACTCCAAAGCTCCACCGCTGTCGTCGGACACTGTATAGAAATTTGTAAAAGTTCCCCCGCTAGAACCGACGCGAACCTTGTAGGTTCTCGCAGTTGTCGATACCGCAGGAATAGAGAAAGCGAACCCATTACGCTGCAGGAAGTTCCCTAAGCAAAGCACAACGCCTGCGGCGATAGCGTCTGGTTCGCTGTCAACAAACACCGCAACCGTTACAAGGGTGGTCGTTGTGGTATTAACGAATCCTGTATCAAGTTCAAAAATAAGATTAGATGTGGCGTGCTGAGGGGTGAGTGCCAAGGTAATGGCCTCTGCCCCCTCCGTGCTTTGTGGGATGGTATCATCTCGCGGTATGGTAGAAGTCGTCGTCACACGGCCGCTCTGCGCCCGCTGAACCTGTTGGACGGCGTTGACAGCAGTCCCCGCACCCACTTCCGTTATGATAATGGACCCCATTGCCGCAACGCCACCTAAATCATCGGCTATGGCATCATAGTTGTATAGAGTACCAGAATCAGGGCCGCCCCTTACCTTGTAAGTCCTTGCGGTGGTGGAGCCACTAGCGACCCTGTAAAGAAGACGCCCCGACGTGACTCTGGTGGACTTCGAAAGGTTGTTTGCCGCAGCAATTGCGTCCGTGTCGCCATCAACAAACAACGCAAGAGTTCCAGATACGCGCATACTGCAACGAACATCAATATAGATGTCCGATGATGCGGACTGCGGAGTGAAGGCTACAGAGAATACTTCTAACCCCTCAGAGCTTTGTGGCTTAGTGTCATCCCAAGGTATTGCCGCTGTCGTGCTGACCTTCCCAATAGACTCGATGGTTTTTTGTAGTACTACGCTCATGCTTCAACCTCCGTGATAATCATCGTCGACAACAACCCCAGCCCGCCGTTATCGTCTGCGTTGGGGTCATAGTTTGCGGTTGAGCCGCTATTGACTCCAAAACGCACGCTGTAGGTACGCGCTGAGGTCGTCGCACTTGCTACCTTGTACCCAAAGTCTATCGACTCACGTGAGCCCGCACCTGCCGATATAGGTGAACATGAAACGGCATCGGCATTGCTGTCAACAAACAATGCCGCTGTGGTGGTTTTGTTTGTATCCCCGCCGCATCCTGTATGTATGTCAATATGTATTGTTGAGGTATCAGAAAGGGGTGTAAACGCAAGGGATAGTATTTCGAACCCTTCGCTTATCTGGGGGATCGTGTCGTCCAAAGCAATTACGGCGCTTGTGGTTGCCTTTCCTGCTGTGACCTGTTGTACCTGTAGCACTTTACCCTCGGCTACCGCGCCACCACCACCAGAACCAGCAATAAGCCAGGACGGCTTCAATGTGCCGTCAGCGTATGTGATGCTTTCTTTAAGCGTGCCATCTGCATACATGATTGATGGCTTGACTTGGTTTGCAGCGCTAGGGGTGCCGCCAGTGTATAAGTCTGTGGTAATGCTTTTTTTTAGCCGCGTGCCATCTGATAATGATGCGCGTAATGCTGTTGGGTCTAAATCTGAATAATCTGCCACTTTACCACCAAATCAATGCAAGGTTAAACAATAATATACACCCAAAACCGTCATCTTTTAACCGCATACATGCTTGTTTGTTGCTACGGCATAACACAAAATTGCGGCCACTGCTAGCCCTTGCCTGTATCCTGGCGCGTACCGCCAAAGCACCAGCGCGGCCCCTTGTGGCTTGACGGGATTTCTTGACCCTGGCCCTAGCTGCTTCGTTCTTCTGCTGCTTCTTTTTCGCTATGCTCCTGGCGCCTTCTGCGTTAATCATGGTACGTCACTCACTATATCAGCTATGGTCATGTTGGTCATTGTAAAATCAGCTCCACCAGTGCCCCCGACGTCGGCTAGTGTGGGGAAGGTATCACCGTCCCCCATTCGCCACCAGTGCGCAGGCGATGGTGAGAGTGTAGACAGGTCAAAGGGGGTGCCGCTGTTGTATATAGAGGTCACGTTGCCACTTTGGTCGCTACCCCAAACGGAAATTTCATCGACCCTGCAACCGTTTTTGAGCCAATCGTTTCCATCTGCACGTTTGCCCACTTGGAGGACATCGTCATCTATCCCAGAAGACCAACCGAAGTTAGCATGCTGATTGGTAGTTGATACGCTAGCCCCATCGATGAATATACCGAACCTACTATAGTAGTCAGATAGGTCACCACTGGACGAGCCTGTAGTGCCACCGTTATAGGTGATGAGCACATGCGTCCATGCCGAGCCTGAAAGGGTGCTGCTCGGTGTCACGAGTCGGATATAGTTGTTTTTGCTGCCGTACTCCAGGAATACCGACCCGTTTGAGCCTTTGTGATAAACCCAAATGTGCCCCCCGTTGTTGTGATCTGAATCCCCAAAATAGAAAATTGTCTGCTTAGCGCCTCCTGTGTGGCTCCCCATTTTGAAGTATAAGCTTATAGACCACGCATCAGAAGACCCGCTGCCGTTGCCCGACCTCCCCAGCGCAGGTGAGAGCGTTGAGGCCGTGGCAGAAAGATAGTCCTGTTGGACAAAGTCGATGCTCTTGGTGTTACTGTATGGGGGGCTTGCTACCGTCAGTACTAAGGTCTCCGAATCCGCGCCGTTATAATTGATAGCTGAAACCGGTATATTGTAAGTTCCAACGGTCAGCGAAGCCCCCCCGACAAGCTTGCGTCGGTTGCCCTCTACATTTACAACCCCTGGCACAGCAGATAAATCCCACTCGTAGCCAACGCCATAATCTGCGGTTAGCTCATAGTTTAAAGTTTCGCCCGCCGTTATGCTCGCCGATAGGTTGGATGTAATAACGGGCAACTCCGCGCCGCTTGTGCCTGCGGAAACGAAGATGGCGTTTAGGGCATTGGATACCGCAACAGCATCTCCACCATAGCTGGCATCGGACTCGTCGACAAACGCGCTGTAGTTTTCGCCTGTGACGATATCCAAATCACGGGCCAAGTCTTTAATGTCTATGCTACTACCATCAATAACAGCCTGCAACGAGTTAAGGAATTGGACGCCGTTTGCGTCTTCAATGAAAATTGCGTTTGCCGAAGAATCTTTGTAGATTTTTATCATGCGTACTTAATCACCTGTATAACACTGCCGGCATTAACGAAAGACCCGTTTGCGCTTAGATTTAGTTGGAGAGAGACGGGGTTCGCTTGCGTGTTTAGATCGCCCATGTAGATAAAATCTGTCTGCAGGGAAAAACGGTAGCCAATGCCAGAACCCGAGTCCAGCCGCCCGACAATTTTTTCGAGCGTGTACGCGCTCCCGCCTGAGCCTAGTTGATACCGCAGCTTTAAAAGCGCATTGTTTGTATTGGGCGTGACTGTAAAGTCGTTGCGAATCAAAACGGCGTCGCCAAGGGCCAGATCTGAGAAATCGAGGGCGCCGCTCGAGACATCCAGTAGTTCCGTGACGCCAGCTGGCAAATAATCCCTGTTGGTAAAAGTGCCCAAGCCGTTATTCTGTACCGTCGCCCATGTGTCGCTGGACAGCGCGACCGTGCCAGTGGTGTCGTTGTAGTCTGCGAAACCACCAACTGCCCCCGCTGACAGTGGAGCGGATGCAACGCGGGAAAAAGACGAACTCTGCTCGAATCTGTTCACCTTGCGTCCACCAAAAGGGTCGCGGCCTCGCCGGCTGAACAGACGGCGTAAATTGCTGCCCTTGCTCGACTGCCCCCAATCATCAAAAAGTCGCCCTCCTCTAGGTACACGTTGTCGCCTGCGTCTTCCGCCGAATCAAAGCCCAGCGTGGCCCTGTCGCCGCTTCCGTGCCTTATCCATACGCTCGTCCGAAACGATCCAGATCCAAGAATTGGCGACGCGCCGCTGTTGTCGTCTACGTTCGCTGTCATTTCCAGCCCATCCCTCGTGGTAAAAAGTAAAAGGCCCGCCGCCGCATTGCAACGACGGGCCATGTCGGCCGCTACTTATTAGGTAGTGGTCGTGGTAGCAAGTGTGTTGCTGGTACTCATGTTATCCGTGAGGATAATTGGCACGCCGAACGCCTGCTCTGGGAACGGTGCTGGCTGACCAGTTGGGTTGGTAGCCGTGCGCGATTGCTGCAACTCTTTCAGCGTGGTGCGGTTCGCAATGATATGCGTTGGGCCGCGTCCTGCTGGGAACTTGCTAATAGCATCGCTGAGCATGTCGTCAGTGAGCGTGTTCGTGCTGGTGCCGTCCAGGTTGTACACCCGTCCAACAGTGCGGATGCTACCAACTTGCAATGCAAGCCAAGATAGGATCGGCAACTGCCAACCAGGATAGGAAGCGGAACCGTCATAGATAGCAACTTGAGCCAATTCGCCCACGTTGATATCACCGTTGGTCACAACTGCAACATCATCTGGAGTGGAGCGAACCAACCAAACATTATTACCGCCAGAACCACCAGCATTTACAACCATATCATCACTAACATCGTCGGTGTATAGGTGGTCTGCTAGACCGTTGAAGCCGTCAGCCTCGTTGCCCGTACCGTCAATCAACTGACCTTCTGCATGAGCAAAAGCAGCGCGCAAAGCCCAACGAGCCTCATTGGCTAGGTAGTTAGCGGGTGCGCCTTCTACGGCACCTTGGTCGCGACGGACGGTTGCATCTAGCAACTTGAGCGTCTCAGTGACTTGCTCAATGCTACCAGCGGCATTGTCTTGGCCGGCGCCAATTGCGCGGAATCCAACGCCAGCGGCTACGGTGCGCTTGTTGTACTTGTGAGTTGTGCCGTGTGATGCTGCAACGGCAGCCAAGGCACGGATTACGGGTGCGTCGTCTAGTAGATCGGATACATCAATATCCGCGTTGTTCATATCGCCAAGTAGTAAAAGACCTGCGAGCGTATCTGTTGCACTAGCCATTATTTAGGCTCCTATAGTTCGCCGCGTGCTTTGGCTGCTACAGCCTCAACAAACGACATTTTGGTTTTGCGCTTTTCGCCGTCTGCGAAAGCGATGGGAGAGGCACCGGAAGCGACAGGCTTCGCGGCTTGTAGTTCAGCAACTTGTTTGCGTAGCGATTCCAGTTCTGCCTTCTCGGCTTTGTGGTGTAGTTCGCGGGCGTCTGCGTAGTTGCCGCCGTTTGTCATTACCTGTAGGGCAATGTCGGCACCAAAATCCGTGTGCATCTTAACAACATCTGATTGCGAGAATTGCACTTCTTCTGGTTGTTCGGCCTCTGCTTCCACTGCTTCAACAGCCGCTTCTGCGACCTCTGCAACTTCTTCTTCTACAGCCTGTGAAAGCTCTGTGGCTTCCTCGTTGGTGGCGGTTTCGACTTCCTCCGCCGCTTCTACTTGGGCAAGCTCGACAGCCTCGGGGGCTTCCTTTGCTTCCGCTTGTTCGGGTTTGGACATCTCTGCCACCTCCGTTTTTTGGCTCACAACCGTAGCGGCAACCGTGCCGCTATCGCTGAAAACCTGTGATTGTGTATTTTGGTCTGCACCTAGCAGGGTGATGGCGACATTCCGCAACGGCCATTCTCGGATTATAACGCCTGGCCCCGCGAACTCGTAGCCGTTGACGTTCGCTGATTCACCGTCGCGCACTTCCTCGACCTTGATGCCATCACCACCAAAGTTAATAGACGCTTCGTATGGGATGCCGCTTTTCATATCGCGCATGATCTTATCCGCACGATCCTGTTCAAAATGGCTGATTATTGACCCGCTCATGTAAAGCCCGTCAGGTTCTACCTCAAAGCGGTTCGCATAGCCAATTGCTTGACTTGGATCATGATCGGCATCAATAGACAGCCGTTTTCGTCCATTCAAATTAAAGCCGCTCGTGTCGTGTACCACATTGCCCCAATACCAATGCTCTATTGGCTTGCTGGATCGTGCCAGCATGCGAACGGGTGCGGTCGTGGCGTTCTCGCCGTTGTCGCCAAAGGTCAATTCAGCCGCAAACGTGCATGCATTGGCTGGTATGTTATTGTAGTCTTTATTCATCTTCGCCGTCCTCCATTGGTGCGGCCTCGCTTTCTTCCACTTGGGACTCTACTTGCGAGATGGTTTGTTGTCCTGGCGATCCCATTGCGAGTTGCACGCCAAGATCAGCGGCAAATTGTTCCTCTTCTGCCCGCCGTTTGCATACTTCAAAAAAGTCTTTGCCCTTGCGCTTACAGACATCTTGACGCGACTCGAAGCCATTGTACACGGCAACAGCATCGCCGTTGACTTCTTTTAGCTTGTCCAGCCAAGGTGTCCCCGCGCTTGTCCATTGGATAGCAAATGGGAGGTCGTCAACTGTAAGGCCCGCATTGCGCACGAGTCGTTGCAGCGTTGGATTCTCATCGTACCAGCCGCGCAGAACCCAATCGTATATCTCTTCTAGTGCTTCGCAGTTGCGTTGCCGCTTCTCTTGGCTAGACTTCTCGTACTCTTCGCGGTCTGCGATGCGTGCTGAGAAATTGGACTCATCGCCAGCAAATGCACTGTAGGGAATGTCTAGGGCAAGAAGGATCTGGCGGATTGTTTTATCCGTCCAGTGCTGGAACTCTTCGGATGGGGTGCCGCTTTCAATGGTGCTGACTGATTCGCCAGGCTCCATGTCAAACATCGCAAGACCCGTCCAATCTGCTTTGAACCTGTTTTCCGCGGTTTGCGCGCCGGCCGTGTCCGTGTCATAGTCTGCGGTTTCGTCAGATGGGAAACCGTCTGTCACATCGCCGGCCGTCTCGCGATTGATCTGAATACCCATTAATGCATGCAGCTTGATTTTTAGTTGCGTCCATTCCATCGCCTCATATAGGTCAGCGGTTGGATTGATAACGCTTGACAGTGGCGAGATGCCGCGGGTCTGATCCCACCTGCCAAAATATCCATCAAAAACTACGCGGTCACTATCAACAAGGCTTGCATATTCTAGCATGGTGCCGCCTGCGTCGTCGCGCTTGCAAATGCAGTACTGATCCGTGGCGCCTGTCGTTGAGTTGATTACTAGGCCGTGTTCGCCCACAACGCCCGCCAATTCTCGCGGTAGGTCTGTCGGCAGTGCGATTCTGTCGCCCTCTATGCCTTGTACTTGGTAGCCGTCAACCTTCAACAATGCTGCATCCCCGTCGAGAACTTTCAAGCCCTCAAAAATTCGCATCATGCCATTGCGGCTGTGACGCTTTGCAACATCAAAATTTCGTTTCTTGCCATGCTCTGCCAAGGCGCGGTCTAGCCATTCGTCCAACGCCTTGTCGCCTGTCTTTACCAGCGGGTCAAACTTGCTCACATAGTCAACATGGCGGCGAACCATCCAGCCAACAATTGACATGTTGCGGGCTTGGTCGCGAGCAGTTGCAAGTAGTTTGCGGCGTGCGCTTGGTTTGAGCGTTACATCCTCGCTGCGGGTGCGGCTGGCTGGTGCTTGCCGCCTGCCCTTGTCCTGCGTGGCTTGGTAGTTGAACTTGGTTGCCTTCTTTAGCATCTTCCAGAGCATTACGAGTAACCCATACCGCTAAAACTGACGGTTTTGATAAATGGACGATTGCCGCTTGATGATTTTGCGTATTGCTTCTGTAGGTATACCTCGCGCTCTTGCAAGGCTGATAGGCTGGCACGGTTAAACGTGACGCCATCCAAAACAAACGACTGCCCGCCCATGACCGCAGTGATTGCGGTCTGGACCTCTTCTAGTTGTGCTTCAATTGTAAGTATAGCCAAAAAATGGTCCTCCGTGTTTAGTAATATACCACCCACAGAGGACCATTAAAAACTCTTGCAACATGTTAGTTGCTATGCCATGGCAAGAATCTCGCGTGTAGTGAATCTCTTAGTGCAATCGCCGCAACTTCTGTACCTAGTGATAAGCCTACCCGCCCTCAATCTTCTTGTACGCGTCACCGTCGTATCAGAGCCGCCACAGTGTACGCACCCCTGCTTTCCTGCGTTATTTATCTCTTTTGGTGCCCAATTTGCACGGCTCTTTTGCGGCTTTGGCTTTGAAATAGGCGTCTCTTTTTCGCAGTCCACAGGCTCGAAACCGTTGCCATCTTGCAACAATTTGGTCAAATCAGCCTTCTTGCACCCAAACGGCACCGTCACGCCTCTTTCTTTGGCCATCGCCCGCAATTCCTTCATGTTATAGCTTTTCACCGTCTCTGCTCCTACTATTTTGCGTTTAAAATCAGCCCACGACATTGGGCCGCTACCTAGAAAATTACGATACTCTGCCGCATCTTGCGGGTCATTTATAGCATTTACCTGCCGCCATTGTGTAGCCGTCAGTGCCGGCATCAAGTTTGCGACCAATTCCTTGCGCTCATCGTCGCTCATTGGCAACATATCCAGCAATCGTAGGCGGTTTGCCCATACGCCAAGTAGTTGCATATCCGTGATCCTGTACGGAACTTGTCCTGGCTTGCGTGCGCGATGCCACACGGCATATGGCAACAGCTCAACCTTGCCACCACGCAACCAAGTAGCCGCGCTGATTAATTCCTCATCACATCCCCAGCCCGTACCGTATTGCCACGGTCGCCGCAGTCCCCCCATGTACCAATCACGCGTGAAGCCATAACAAGCACCCATAACACATGGAATCTCGCCCACATCGTCAGACTTGCGCCACTTGCCAACAAATGACTGCGGTTCGTGTGCGTCCTTGCCCTCGCTCATCCAAGCAAACCGCGCGCCGTTGTATGCCTTGCCCGTCCAAGTGATGTCATGGTGATGGAAACACCGCGCACCAACAACGCTAGACGGGTTACGCTCGCAATACTCAGCCATCGCGTCAAGCATGCCAGGCTGCACCCTCATGTGGCCATCCATGACAATCACAACATTGCTGCCAGTTGCCAATTCTATGCCCTTGTCTCGCATTGCTTGCGGCCCTAGCCCCTTGCGATCACTCATCACCACAACATGTGCGTTGCTATTGGCTCGGATGTTCGCGCATGTTGCAGACAAATCTGGCTCGTTGCGCTCGGCAATTATTACGCTATATCTCATCCGCTTCATCCGCTTCATCCTCGTCGTCATCGTACCAAACGGATACCTCTAGCCCCTCGAATACCTGTTCTCGCTGATAAGTTGCCGACCATTCTGATAGCGACATGCATGCCATTGGCGAGCCGTGCTTGATAAGGTGCGGCGTCAATCCTTCCGCTGTTGGCATCTCGAACGCCAACGCAGCATTATATATGCCCACCTCTGATAGGCTTTGCATCAGTTCTTGAATCTTGTCTAATTTGTCTTGGGTATTCATATCTTTTGCACCGTTACCTTTCTCCTTGGGCGTTTTTTCTTTCGGGCCGCTTCCGGTACGCCAGCAGGACGCGCCCCCATTTGATGACACGCCACGACGGCGCCTACCAATGCATCTAGTAAATCGTTGCGGCGTCCAGGTTGCAGCCGCCAAACATAATGATCTTGCACGCTTCCCTTGATGTATTCAACCAATCGTTCGGCCGTTATATGCTCTGCAAGCTCGCGTTGGGTCTTGGGCGTCTTGCCATAAAGCGTGATGCTACCAGCAGATCCAGCCGGCATTAAAAATGCTTTTTGGGTTGACATGCGCCACCAATCCGTGTTATGCAACAATGCCCGACCGCGCTTGGCGTAGTCCGTCACATGGAAGCCCATACCTGGTGGACCTATTACTTTGTTTTGACGGTAGCGGCTTTGTGCTACACCACGAGACGGCACCAGCTTGAACGGCAAACGCTCACGGGCCTTGTGCTTGCAAAATTTGAAAACGGTATCCATCCATTGCCCGCAGTCAATTGTAACCATGTCGAGGTTTGCAGGTTGCCCCGCGCGAGTCCACGGAATCCCAACCAACTGGTCCACCAAATCATTTAGCCCACGCCAGATAGCCTGATCCTCTGTTACGCCGTCCTTGCGATCTGGGTAATACAATCGCTTGTTGCCTGCTGGATATTTGCCCCAAGCTGATACATGCCCTTGGAACTCTGTCGGTGTCCCAACCGTACACCAGTGCAAACCATACATATTTATGTCCACCATGCAGGCCGCAAAATGCGAGTCAGGTCCAAGCTCGTATTGTGGCAGGCTAGATAGCTGCTTGCATACCATTGGTACGGTAAGGTCATATATTTGCGGCATTGCACTACGGGGATCATTCTGCAACTCTGCAAAAAATGCCTCTTCGCCCATTGTGATAAGCTTGTTTTGCGCATGTTGCAACGCGCTGAGGTCTTTTGGCTCTTTGCGTTCTTCCCATGCCACCCGCGCGCCCTTGTCCATTGCTTCGCGGTTGTCTGCATAAAACTGTGTAGCCTTGGCGGTATCCTCGTCGTTACGCAAGCATTCGCGATAAATGCCGGCGTACTCCTGCCATAGTGTATCTTGTGCATCTGGCCAATCGTATATCAATGCCTTTTTGATGCCGCGAAACTCAGGATTTTGCGAGCGATCCAAAATTTGATCAGCCAGATCGCCCTCTTGGATCACGGTGCACGGGAACAAGGCGCCAAACTTTTGACCAGGACCAGCCAAACCAAGCAAGTCACCGCGGATCAATCTCATGCGCTTGTCGGTTTGTGATAGACTGGCAGCACTCTCGCGCGTCTGCGGGTCATCTAGTACCGCGAAGTCAGGCCGTACGATCTCGCCGCTTGGTAAAATATGCTTCATGCCGCGAAAACCCGCCAAGATTCCACGCGCCTCGAACACCCCGCCGCTGCATTTGATGTTGTAGCGCTCGCGGGTCTTCTCATCCAACCAAGGTAGTACAATCTTTTGCGGCGTCACGCTCCATGTGACATGCGCTTTTTTGCCGTTTGGTTGCAATAGCCCCTTGTATTTCTGTGCGGTTCCTTGGCCGGCTGAGATGTAGCCCGTTGCTTCAAACGATGCGTCACCGTCATCGTCTATCACTTCCTCCATCCAGCCCGTAACGGGGCTGTAGCCTTTTTGTATGTGCTCGTTGTGTAGAAGGTTGCTTTTAATGAAGTCCATTTGTTCGGCCGCTGATCCAGAGTCAGCGCCGCACAAGACAGGGTAACGCAAATGCCCCTCAAGCACACCCCACAAGGCGCCACCGTCAGAGATGCTGGTTTTGCCTTGGCCGCGTGGCATGGCAATAGCAAACATGCCGCCGTTTATGATTGCGTTTTGTTCAATCTCTAGCGCTTCCAAATGATCGGGGGACCATTCCATAGGGTATGTTTCTGGCAAAAATGCCTTCAACCATAGCGGCAAACTGTGCGCGGTGTCTTCTCGCATCTGCGCATATTCCGCGGGCGGCCCCTTCTCGTTGACCGTCCGTTGCTTGCGCCTGAATTTTTCTACTGCACTAGCCATGTAGCAAAAACGCCGCCTTCTTTTTATCTGCGATCACAAAACGCATATTCAAATCATCCATGCCCAATACGCCCGCACGACAAAGCACGCCCGCCACTGGCAAAGCGTTATCTGTGACGCCCGTGTTCTCAAGGTGTCCGTGGATCATGATGTGGCTGATTATATCGCGCGCCACTTGTCGCCGTCGTGCTTGGTGGGGGGTCATTCATGGACCTCCTGTATTCTGATGATGCGTTCCTTGCTAAACTCTGCCTTGCTGGAACCCATATAACCATACTTAACGATCTTCCCATAGTGTTCGCACTCTACCTCGCGAGCCTCGGATTCAATGCGCTCATTCTTGATAACTGGAATTTGTCCAAGACCCCGCATGGCTTGCGCGATTGCTCGGATGACCGTTGTCTTTCCCGCGCCTCTTGCACCAGTGACGGTTATTGTTACTTCGTCGTGTTCCATGTTCTTTTCTCCTTTGTTATACCTTGGAATGCATTACTTGATTTCAGTGAAAAAATTGCG
>TARA_R110002012_G_scaffold13845_6_pt1 | contig 28296 bp, 19 predicted proteins | sample TARA_R110002012 | Tara Oceans TARA_R110002012 (sample SAMEA4396515) | marine metagenome | biome: Westerlies Biome; feature: [DCM] deep chlorophyll maximum layer (ENVO:01000326); material: water (ENVO:00002006), including particulate matter (ENVO:01000060) such as... | depth 40 m | reverse complement strand
CCGACATAATGCCCGCCACACCCAGCACACTTTCCTTGTTGAAAACAAGTGGGTCAAGAAAATCATCATCCACCCTGCGGTAAATAACGTCTACCTGCTGCAGGCCATAGGTTGTTTTCATGAACACTTTATGGTTTTCTACCACAAGGTCACGCCCCTCCACCAACTCAATGCCCATGAGGCGGGCCAGTGTCGTATGCTCAAAGTAGGCAGAGTTGAACATGCCGGGTGTAAGCAATACTACTGTGGGGTTAGCCACCTGCCTGGGTGAGAGCGACTTGAGGTTTTTATGTAGCAATGTGGGATACTGCGTCACTGACCTCACAGCGTTGCGGCGCAGCACATCCGGGAAGATCCGCTTGGTAATCTCCCTGTTTTCGATCATGTACGACACGCCGGACGGTGTGCGCAAATTATCTTCCAGCACGTAGAAAGTACCGTCGCCGCCACGGATAATGTCAATGCCTGATATATGGACATAGATATCGTGTGGCACTTTCAGTCCATGCATTTCACGAATAAAATGTGGACAGGAATAAATAATGTCGGTGGGCACTATACCGTCCTTCAGAATGAACTGATGAGAATAGATGTCTTTCAGGAACAGGTTGAGTGCTTTGAGCCGCTGCCTGATGCCCCTCTCTACAAAATCCCACTCGTCAGCCGTGATGATCCTTGGGATGATGTCGAAAGGAAAGATCTTTTCTATGCCTTCGCCGCTGGAATACACCGTGAAAGTGATGCCCTGGCTCATAAAGAGACGCTTGGATAGCTCCTCCTTCATGGTGAGGTCTTCGGGACTGTTGCTCTTAAGAAAATTGAAAATTCCCTGATAGGCTGTTCTTACCTCCTTGCCCTGGTACATTTCATCAAAAGTACCCTCACCGATGAGGTAAGACTCGAAAATGTTGGTGTGTTGCATGAAGCCTTTGCTTAATTTTAGTCGATACCTTTCTTTAAAACATTTGTGAAGCAGCCATTGTTCGGGTCAATCCCTTCTATTGACTTTGCAATGAATCACCCGGCAATAATACTTCCCGACCAGAAGGCATGAAGGAAGGCTTGCCTGAGTCTGCAGGTCAACCCGTTTCGGGTGCTCGCAAATGGGCTTTATATAATCAATCAGGGTGTGTGTTAAATATCTCGCAATAAATTATGACTTCATTTGAATTAAATCTAATGAATATCAAAATTTATTAGAAAAGAGTCCGGATTGTGATTGTCTTTCCAATAAAAGGAGGCCGTTGAGAGCGATTTGATATGCCAGCAACGGCAATCTCCCTTAATATAGTCAATAGTTAAGATTAATAAAAAAGAATGATGGTAGTGTTAGGTTGTAAGATCACCACTCTTAAGCCCGGCGAAACTGGTGAGGATTTACTCCGTCTCTGGTTTTCTGCTTTTACCTATAGGTAATTTAGACCGGTTCAAAACTCAGGATATTGTTGGGTACTTTCTTGTTCTATTTACAGTGGAATGGCTATATTGAAAGCTTTTCCCGGAAAGGAAATACTGTTACTTAAACTACATTGATACCATGCAGGATCAGAATAGCACCCATCAATACGATGCCATTGTTGTGGGGTCGGGCATAAGCGGCGGCTGGGCCGCCAAAGAGCTTTGTGAAAAAGGATTGAAAACGCTGGTGCTCGAAAGGGGGCGGTCGGTGAAGCATGGTGAATACCCAACGGCCCACCTTGATCCGTGGGACATGCCCAATAATGGCGCACTCACCTATGAAGAGCAGCAGGAGCGGCCCGTACAAAGCCGCACCGGATGGATAGGACAGGATACCAAGCACTTTTTTGTCAACGATAAGGAGAACCCTTATGACGAGGTGAAGCGCTTTGACTGGATCCGAAGCTACCAGACTGGTGGCCGTTCGCTTACCTGGGGCAGGCAAACATATCGCCTGAGTGATCTCGACTTTGAAGCCAACGCCAAAGAAGGTATTGGAGTGGATTGGCCCATTCGGTACAAAGACCTTTCGCCCTGGTATGACTACGTTGAAAAGTATGTGGGCATCAGTGGAGAAGCCATGGGCTTGCCACACTTACCCGACGGACAGTTCTTGCCAGGGATGGAGCTCAACTGCGTGGAGCAACACACAAAAGAGCAAATAGAAAAGAACTTTAAGCACCGCTACCTTACCATTGGCAGGGTCACTAACCTGACCCAGCAGCACAATGGCCGGGGGCCTTGTCAGTACCGCAATAGGTGCTCACGTGGCTGCCCTTTTGCGGGCTACTTTAGTAGTGTGTCTTCTACCCTGCCAGATGCTGAAAAAACCGGTAACCTCACGCTGGTGTCTAATGCAATTGTCCATTCAGTTATTTATGATGATAAAACCGGCAAAGCCAGCGGTGTGCAGGTGATTGATGCCGAAACCAAGGCAACGACAGAATACTTCGCAAAGATTGTTTTCCTGAACGCTTCGGCCATGGGGTCAACCTTCATCCTGATGAACTCTATCAGCGAACGGTTCCCAACAGGCCTGGGAAATGACTCCGATCAGCTGGGCCGCAATTTGATGGATCACCACTACCGGGTAGGCGCCATTGGCGACTTTGACGGGTTTGCTGATAAGTACTATGAAGGCCGCAGACCCAACGGCATTTACATTCCTCGCTTCAGGAATATCAATGAAGAAACCAAAAGGACAGACTATGTGAGAGGCTTTGGCTACCAGGGGGGTGCCGAAAGGGCGGGGGCAGGCCGGGGAGGTAGTGTGCCTGGTTTTGGAGCTGATTTCAAGGATGGACTGATGGAGCCAGGGCCATGGCAAATGGCGTTGGTGGGCTTCGGTGAATGCCTGCCTCATCAGGACAACCGCATGTGGCTCAATTTTGATAAAAAGGATCCGTACGGTTTACCCACCCTCACAGTCGACGCTGAGTTCAGGGAAAATGAAATGGCCATGAGGAAGGACATGGCTTATGCCGCTGCGGAGATGCTCGAAGCCAGTGGTTACAAAAAGGTGGAGACCTATGATTCGCCAGCAGCCATAGGGTTGGGCATACATGAGATGGGCACCGCCAGGATGGGCACCGACCCCAAAACCTCGGTGCTGAATAAATGGAACCAGGTGCATGGAGCGCCCAACGTATTTGTGACGGACGGGGCGGCTATGACCTCATCGGCGTGTCAGAATCCCTCGCTTACTTATATGGCCCTCACGGCCAGGGCTGCCAACTATGCTGCCGAACAACTAAAGAAGAAAAACCTCTAAGCCATGGATAGAAGAGAAGTAATCAAAAGAATGGCCCTTAGCATGGGGTATACCCTTTCAGCACCAGCCATTGTGTCAATTCTCAACAGTTGCGAAAGTGCGCCCGAGTTGGGGTGGCAGCCTTTGGTATTCACTCCCTCGCAGGCCGTAGCACTGGAGGAACTGACCGAGGCTATTCTTCCTAAAACCACTACCCCTGGTGCCAAAGACATGAAGGTAGCGCAGACGATGGATGCCTTTATTTCGGTAGTGTTTTCTCCGGCAAACGCAGAGCAGTTCAAAACCGACCTCGACACCTTCCTGAAAGAATGTGAAAGTACCCAGGGCAAAGCGTTTGAAAAATGCAGTGCTGAAGAAAAGGCGGCTTTTCTCAGCAAGTATGACACTCCTGAGTCCTACGGAATATCTGTGTGGGGCACCGACATGGCCAAAAAGCCGGTTAACTCGATTTTCAAGAAAGTGAAGGCAATGACGGTTTCCAGCTATTTCAACACCGAGGAGCTGGGAGAGCGCATATTGCGGTACGAATCGATTCCCGGGAGGTACAATAGCTGCGTGCCCTACGAGAAGGGTACAAAGGTGTGGTCGTTGTAGTTGTGTGAAGATAGTTCACTCAAGACCCTGGACTTTTTCCGGCGTACGAGTATAGCTCCTCACAGGCTCTGACAGAAATCCAATAGCTTGTGAAGACCAGCTTCGCTTTTGAAGTCGATAGACTCCGCCTTGATAAAATCACGGATGGTATTTTTGTGGCGGGGGAGTATCCGGTAGATGTATTTTCCGCTGGCTGGGAATACTCTATGGTTGCGGTCGATTAAGAAGAATGCCACCTTCTTTTCCACAATGATGTTGCTCCGTGCAAACTGATCTTCCAACACTCTGTCGGTGTCGTTTCCTACTCTCCTTAGTACGATGTTGGTTGTGGAGGGATCTACAAAATTGGAGTATCCATCAAAGGTGCCCTCATCGACCGGAATTAAATGAACGAAGTCTTTTCTGGCAAGCTTTGGGAATAGTGAGTCGTTCTGTACTTCTACAAGGCCATATTTATAGTCGTTAAGAATGACCGTATCTCCAAAGTCATATTTTTGAACCAGATAGTCGTTTTTCAAAAAAGTGGTATCTTTTTTTACGCTGATCAACACCATTTTTTGATATAGCAGACTGTAATTGGCCATCGCCAGGGAGCTTTTGCCATCCACATAGAAAATGGAGCATTTACGGAAAGCTGGAAACAGATACAGCTCGTCGAATGGTACTATGCTTTCCACTTTGACACCTGCGGGGACACGGTAGGGCCAATTCGACTGGCCCACGATCTCTCCTTGAAAAAGAAAAAATAGCGATGTAACTATCAAAGCCTTCATATCAGGTCGTTTTTCCAAGTACCTGTGAAACTCACGCATTTAACAACTCAACGGCTGTTTGGGTTGGTGGCAGGAGCTTTTATCAAGGTATGAATTTAGGCAGAGGAGTTCAAGATAGTCGGCTTGTATTAATGTGCAGTGCCTGCCTGTTGACAATTAGCGATCAATATTGTGGGCCTGACAGACGCATTCGGCAGCAGCAAAGCAATCCTTTGGAATAATGCTAAGTGGAGGTTTTGGAGGCGAACCCAGTGCACTAGTCAGTTTTTGGAGTTATTTATGTTACTGAAGGGAGTCCTCCTCCTCGAAGAGGTTTCCGGTTTTGTTAACGATTTCATGAATAATAACATCGAGTTGCTCGATGGTTTGCTGCATGTTCTGAAAAACTTGTCGGTTTTCTTCAAGCGAGTTTTGATCCCAGTCAATCAGCATCATGAGCCCTTTAATAGAGGCAACTGGCCCCCGTACCTTGTGCGATTGTATCCAGGCTATTTCTTTCAACGCTTCATTTTGGCGCTTAAGCCGTTCCTCAGTTTCCTTAAATGCGGTAACGTCCTTTGCAGTGACCAAAATGCTGGTGTCGAGGTCATCACTCCCCGAAAGGAGCGAAAAGGAGACTGCGTGTGTAACCGCAACGTTACCCGATGTGAGGAAATTTAGTTCCAAATTCACCGAGATGTTATTTTCCTTCAAATCTTTTTCAATCCGATCCAGGCTGTTCTGATAGTTGGGGCCGAGTAGCTTGCTGAATGGCTGGTCAACAAGCTGGTCTTTCGTATATCCAAGAGAGCTTAATACCTGGTGATTGGCTGTCTCAATAGTGAAGTCTTTCTTTAAAATGATCAACAGGTCGATAACGCCCCTGTAGATGTTTTGGAGGTAGTTTCTGGATACTGTAGATGCCTTAATTTCTTCTCCCAGCATGTTGATGCCGCCTATGAGGCCATCAAGCTCGTTGTTTTCGGCTGAGCGCTGAAGTCGGAAGTTGTAATTGCCGTTGGCAATTTCGAATATCATGGACTGGATTTCTTCAATCCGATTGTAGATTTCTGCTGGTAAGGTTGATTTAAGTGACATGCTCTAAGGTAAAATATGTCCAATAAATTGGACATAAACAGGTTAGGTTAATAGTGGTTCTACTTATAAGGTTATTGAATGCTAACGTATATTATGCAATTTCTTTTCATATTTCAACTTTTGAAGCCAAATTGTACAGGAGATGCAACTAAATGACGGAATCGGCTCAGTTATTTAAATTATATTTTTCGAAGAATTAGTTGTTTGATTCTTTGGCGGGGTTGCTGTGTGACCTGAGTAAGAAATGGCTGATAAAAGCTACCGAAAGGCGCATCTATCGGATGGGTTATCGCCATATTTGCTTTCTTTTTGAAATATCTGTTTGGTGAATTGATAAAATCTAAATTTTAGAAAATGAAAAGGTTAGGTATTCTATCAGTCTTTTTGCTGCTTCTCTGGTCGTGTGGCACGCCGAAAATAGCTAAGGTTGAAAGGCAATGGTACAAGGGAAATTTACACACCCATAGCTATTGGAGTGATGGTGACGAATTTCCTGAAATGATCATGGGCTGGTACAAGGACCACGGCTATGACTTTATCGGACTTTCTGACCACAATACATTGGCCGCTGGTGAAAAGTGGAAACTTGTACCGAAGGGAGGGGTGTATAAAGATGCTTTTTACACTTATCTTAAAAAATATGGGGAGGACTGGGTAGAGTATAAGGAGGACACAGGCCGGGTAAGTGTGAAGCTGAAAACTTTTCAGGAATACGTGCCACTTTTTGCAGAAAAGGACAAATTCCTCATCATACAGTCAGAGGAAATTACGAACAGTTTCGAGGGGAAACCTCTGCACCTGAACGTTACCAATGTTAAAAAGTTGATTGGGGAACAGGAAGGGAGTAGTGTGTCGGATGTGCTGCAAAAAAGCATTGACGCAGTAACGGCACAACGACGGGCCACGGGTCAACCAATGATCATTCACATCAACCATCCCAATTTCTATTTTGCTATTACGGTCGACGACATGATCTCGCTTAACGGTGAGAGATTCTTCGAGGTGTTCAATGGCCACCCCATGGTTAATAACTACGGCGATTCCACCCATATTGGCATGGAGGAGATGTGGGACCGCATCAATATTGCCTACCTGGCCGCCGGTAAGCCCCTGATGTATGGCGTGGCAACCGACGACAGCCACAATTACCATATGTTTGGCGATGCCTATAGCAACAGCGGCCGGGGCTGGGTGATGGTGCAAGCCGACTCGCTCCGACCTGCGTCTTTGATTGAGGCCATGGAGGCAGGCGACTTTTATGGGTCGACCGGGGTGACGTTGAGCAGGATTAGCCGGGAGGGGAACAAACTCAGAGTGGAGGTGGCAGCGGAAGAGGGTGTTGCTTATACCATACAATTCATTGGGGTGAAGAAAGGCGAGGAGATGTCTTCGGTGTTGATGGAGAAAAAAGGAATAGCCGATGAATTTGCGCTAACCGAAGATATTGTGTTTGTCAGGGCTAAAGTAGTATCCGACAAGTATAAAGAAAATCCTTTCAAAGAGGGTGATTTTGAGGCAGCCTGGACGCAGCCGATGGTTTATCAGTAAGACTGGCCCTTTTGAACTTCCTGCTCTTTGATCTATCTTTCAAAGGATTAAAATCAATAGCATCGGATGGCTTTTCGGTTTACACTATTTCTGCTGGCATGTATTGGCATAGCTGGTCAGCTGCTGGGGCAAGAATCATGGACAAAACGTCTACCCGGAATCGGGACTTTTTCATCGCCCAGAGTAGCTGACCTCAATGGAGATGGCATCAAGGATATTATTCTCGGAGCAGGCAGGGAGGAATTCAAAGCCTGCGATTCGGCCGTTTTTGCGATGGACGGGCGAACCGGCGACATGCTTTGGAATGTGTCGGCTATTGATCAGGTGTTTGGCTCGGCCAGCCTGAAAGACATCACGGGCGATGGTGTGATGGATGTGTTCATCAATGGGAGGTCAGCGGAGTTGCAGGCTGTAAATGGTAAAACTGGTGAAGTGATCTGGCATTTCAACGACCCCGACCTGGCCAAAGAGCGGAAGCAAAAGCAGTGGTTCAACTTTTACAACCCACAGTTTGTGCCAGATCAAAACGGAGATGGTGTGGAGGATATATTGATTTCCAACGGCGGAGATGTGATGGCAGAGCCCTACGACCCAAACAGACCAGCGGGGCATTTGGTAGTGCTCAACACGCTCACTGGCGAAGTGCTGGGAAAGGCTAGAATGCCCGACGGCAAGGAAATATACATGTCGGTGGCTACTTTGCCGATCGACGGAAGCCAGGACAGGGAAATTATTTTTGGAACAGGGGGCGAAACCATTGGGGGTAACTTGTGGCTGGGTACCCTCTCACAGGTGATGAAAGGTGATTTAGCTGACGCCATCAAATTGGATAGCAGTGCAAACAAGGGGTTTATTGCTCCGGCGGCCTGGGTGGATGTGAATGACGACGGTAGGCCAGATATTGTTGCCAATGCTGTGGATGGAAGATTTCTGGCATTCGACGGAAAAACGCATCAGAAGATCTGGCAGGTGCAAATGGACAATAGCGAAGCTTATAGCTCGATTTCCGTTGGGTATTTTAATGCCGATAAGACCCCCGACTTTTTCATGTCTTTTGCTCAGGGCTCCTGGCCCAATCTTGACTGGACCAAGCAATTCATGGTGAATGGCGCAAATGGAGCGGTTGAGTTTCTGGACTCCCTTGGGCTTTACCAAACTACCACGCCTGTAATTGCCGATTTTACCCTCGATGGTGTTGACGATGCTCTCGTTATAGTCAACTATCAGGCAGAAAGCCTGGAGAATGGTTTGATGAAGAAGTACTTCTACAATATGCTGGCGGTGATTGATTTCACGACGGGTGAAGTCATTGATCTCGATGTTCATACCGACGGACACAATCTTTCGTCAACCCCCTGGGTGGGCGATCTGGATGGCGATGGCAATATTGACATTGTTTACTGCCATGCTACAAACACGGAACACACCTACACCTTCGATGGGATGGAAGTTATCCGACTGACTACCACACTGCCTGTTAACAAGGAGATTAAATGGGGTGCCTATATGGGCAGCGGGTATGACGGCGTGTTTAAAAAGTGATGCAATTATCAGTTTAGCGAGTCCCACCATCTTTCCATCGGGAAGTCTGGCTGGCCTACTATCAGTCTTTCACCAATTTTTGGCGTGGCGATAGGCATCCCCAATACAGCAGCCTCTTTTGTTACCCGGTCGATAGGATCTTTCCATGCATGAAGCGCCAGCACAAATGCCCCCCAGTGGATGGGCATCATAACTTTTGCATTTAAGTCAACAGCACCCTGGGCAGTTTCTTCAGGCAGCATGTGAATATTGTGCCAGCGCAGGTCGTACTGTCCGCACTCCATAAGAGCCGCATCAAACGGGCCGTATTTTTGACCAATTTCTTTAAAATGTGGGCCATAGCCGCTATCGCCACTGAAGTAGATGTTGGCGTATGTTCCTTTGATTACCCATGAGCCCCACAGGGTTGAAAAACGATTGGTAATGCCCCTGCCGGAGAAATGCCTTGCCGGTGTGCAGACAATTTGAAGGTTCTCGTGTGTTGTCTCCTCCCACCAATTCATCTCGTGTATTTTGTCTTCGGCTACCCCCCAGGCGACCAGATGAGCACCAACACCCAACGGTACGTAAAAGTCTTTTACTTTGTCTTTTAATCGCATCACCGATTCGTAATCGAGGTGGTCGTAGTGGTCATGGGAAAAGAAGACAGCATCGATAGCCGGAAGCTGTTCGATTTCTATGGGTAGCCCCTCGGTAAACCGATGCGAGCCCAACCATGAAACAGGGGAAGGGCTGTCGCCGAACATCGGGTCGAGCAATATGTTTTTGCCTTCCATTTCTAAAAGAAAAGCTGAGTGACCAAACCAGGTGAGTCTGGTAAGCGTGTCGGGTCGGTTCACGATGCTGAGGGAGTCGACTTTGAGCACTGGTAGCAAGTTTTCCGGTGCAAGGTTAGGCACGCCAACAACGTAGTCCCGTAGCAGGGTTTTGATGGTCGGCCAGTCCATTGCCATGGAAGTGGGGGTGTTGTTAACGAACAAACCCTTTTCAAAATGCCCCGACTTTTCGTAAGAAGCGACTTGGGCCTCCGTTGGAGAGCCGCCAAACTGGGGGCTAAGGCTGGTGAAAAGGAAGCCCCCAACAAACACCAGCAAAAGAATAGCAGCCAGCGTCAGGCCTGTGTATTTCAGTATTGAAAGGAAACGTCGCATGTAGTTCATAAAAAAGCCTGATTGACGTGGCTCAATCAGGCTTCAAATTAACTCAATCCCTCAAGAGATTGTTCCCTAAGTGTATTTATTCATATCTCAACGCCTTCACAGGATCGGACTTGGCCGTGGCCATAGTTTTGTAACCAACAGTAAGCACGGCGATGACCAAAACCAGCAGTCCTGCTACGATAAACACCAGCGGTGTGATGGCGATCCGGTAGGCAAAGTTGTCGAGCCAGTTGTTCATAATGAACCAGGTAGCTGGCCATGCTATAATGTTAGCAATCAAAACCAGGTAGACGAATTCTTTGGAAAGCAGCATCACAATGTGCCCAACATCGGCTCCAATGGCTTTTCTGATGCCAATCTCTTTTGTTTTTTGTAGTGCATTGAAAGAAGACAAACCAAAAAGCCCCAGGCAGGCAATCACAATGGCAAATCCGGCAAACAATGTAAACACTCTGCTAAATTTCTTTTCGGGGTTGTACTGCCGGTTGAAGAAATCGTCGAGAAAGAAGTAATCGAACGGATTGCCTGGGAAATGTGTCGAATAGCTGGCTTCCACTTTATTGAATAGCTTAGTAAGATCAGAAACTCCATTTTTGTCCAGCTTGATAGTAAAAAAATTGCTTCTCCCGGTCACCAAAGGAAAAAGAAGCGGTGTAACCTTCGTTTTAGCCGACATTTGGTTATAATTCTCTACAATGCCAATGATCGTTTTGTCGCCTCTACCCCAACTTAGTTTTTGGTTAATGGCTTCTTCTGCCGACTGGAAGCCTAAGTATTTGGCACCTGCTTCATTGAGAATAAGCGATCCGGTATCGGTGCCAAATGTTCTGTCATAGTTGCGCCCAGCGACAAGCTTGATATCGTAGGCCGGGAAGTAATCATAGTCCACTCCGGCGATATAGATTGTTTTGCTGGCTTCATTTGGTTCTTCTGCTCTTTTGATCCCGTTGGCCCAGAAAATTTCATCTCCCGGCACATTAGTACCCGAGGCTATGGCGGTGATTTCCGGGTTCTGCAATAGCTCATTTCTAAACGTCTGCATGGTTGAACCATAAAGCGAATCAGCTGTAAATACACCCGGCCCTTTCACAACGAGGGTTTCGGTCATGTCGAAACCAAGGTCGAGATTGCGGACGTAGCTTAGCTGCTGATACACAATAAGAGTTCCTGCAATCAGACATACCGAAGAAGCAAACTGGAATATGACCAGGGCTTTTCTAAGAAGTATACCACCTTTTTTGCCGGTCATCTTGCCCTTCAGCACAGTAGATGGCTGGTAGGATGACAAAACAAATGCAGGGTACAGTCCGGAGAGAAACGAACCGATGAAAACCACCAAAGCTGCAACCAACCAAAAACTTGCACTGAGTAAGAACGAAAGTCCGAGGCTTGAATCGGTAAGAGCGTTGAACTGATTGATGCCAAGTGTTACTATTGCCAGGCCCACAGTAAAGGCGAGCAAGTTCATAACAAAAGATTCGGTGATAAATTGCCCGATCAATTGCGCCTTGAATGCCCCCATGACTTTTCTTACACCGACTTCCTTGGCACGTTCAACCGACCTGGCTGTGCTAAGATTGATGTAGTTGATCCAGGCGATCACCAGGATAAAGGCAGCTATAATGGTGAGGAAAAAAACAGCTTCTCCATCGCCAGCTTCATCTGGCTCCGATTCTTGCAAAAGATTGGAATATAGATGTATGTCCGTAATAGGTTGCAAAGGAAACTCCTGTCTGTAATTGTATTTTTCTTCCTCCTCATGTCTTTCCTCATACAGAATTTCCGCAAACTTCTTATTGAAGGCTGTAGGATCAGTTCCATCTCGCAAAAGAACATAACTATTGAAGTCGTACCACCCCCAGGCCGTTTCTGACTGGTTATCAGTTTGGTTATTGAGCGTTTGGTAGGAGATAAGGAAGTCAAATTTGATATGCGAATTGTTGGGCACATCTTTGGCCACCGCAGTCACAGCCATGCTGTACTGGCCGTCTGCACGGATCATTTTCCCGATAGGATCTTCGTTTCCAAAGTATTTTTTGGCGGCCGTTTCGGAAATTACTACTGTATTTGGTTCCGTCAGACAGGTTTCTACATCTCCCTTGATGAGAGGGAAGGTGAAGATTTTGAGGAAAGCCGGGTCGGCTATATGAATTCTGTCTTCCCGGAAGTTGATGTTATTGTAAGATACCACCATTGAGAGCGGGTAGGCTCTTGCGAAGTCGACCACCTCCGGCATTTTCTCTTTCATGAAAGGACCTACTCTGGGAACCGCAGCTGCGCATTCGAACTGTAGCTCCCCTTCCCGGTAAAAGTTGTATTGGATCCTATAGAGGTTTTCGAAATTGGCATTGAATCTATCGTAGCTTTTTTCGAAAGCCACGTATTGCATAATGAATATGCAGGCAGCCATGCCTAGTGCCAAGCCCAGCACATTCAGTGCGGTGTATACTTTGTTCTTGGAAATGGTGCGTAGCGTAATCTTGATGTAATTTCGAATCATAGCGCCTGAGTTATTTTGAGTTTTGTAGTGTTGCGTCCGCTTGAGGTCATAGTTGCGTGCTGAGAGTACAGCATCTTTTATGTAATGGGCCGAAGCACTCCACCTGCCTTTCGTTGCTATTCGTTCTTCGTACAACTCAAGGAGGTCGCCGTGGATCTCCTCAAACAGTTCCTCACTGTAGATATTTCTCAGTAGGAAAGTGCCTAGGCCGGGTGGCTGATTTGAGGGCTTTTGAGCTGGCTCCATGGCTGAAAACCGAACAAGTTAAATATTGGTAAATGACAACTGAGGTATATTCGACCAAATCTGCTCTTTTGTTTCTTTTGCTTCTTTCAGAATGGCGTAACCTGCTGAAGTGACTTTAAATAAGCGCTTCTTTTTTCCCCCTCTTTTGGATGTAGCGCCGCCGAATTCGGAGGTAAGAAAACCCTTGTCCTCAAGCCTGTAAAGCGAAGAATGTACTGCACTTATGTTGACTACCCTGCTGGCAGATTTTTCCAACTCTTCCCGAACAGCCACCGCATAGGCTTCTTCGCTAAGCGACGCCACCATGAGTAACACAAGCTCTTCAAGTTCACCAAGGTTGTTACCTTTCATTTTTTAAGTTTTGTGATTGATTATCCTCACAAACGTAAACAAAATGAATTTGTTTTCCTCAGTTTTGTAAATTATATAACAATAGAAATATATGGTGAGTTTTTCGGAGGTGTGGATGGCTAAAGAAGCTGCTACCGGGCATTCTGCCAACGGGCTGGCATCTCCGTTACTGCTTTAATGCATTAAGCTTTGTCAGGCGAAGCACAGTGTGCCTCAAGCAAAAAAAAGGCAGAAATATGGGTTGAACTATCAACCGAGAATTTTGGCTAAGTCGGGCTCTTTTACTGGCTTCACAATAAAATCACTTACTTCCTCGTAGGTTTTGGCCCTTTCCAGGTCTGCTTCATCAATCGACGAGCTTACCATGTAAATGGTGATCTTCTTTTTTATCAGGGGCTTAATTTTTACAAACTCGTCAAGAAACTGCCAACCATCCATCACTGGCATGTTAATATCGAGTAGTATAACATCAGGCAATTCGTCACTGGATGTGATCAGCGGCTTCATGTATTTAATGGCCTCTGCGCCATTCTTAAACACTAATAAATTTTTACTGTACTTATGAAAATCAATCAGCTTTCTAAGGCCAAACACATATATCTGATCGTCATCGATAATGCAAGCTAAGTCTACCATGCTCATGTTAAATAAATTTTAAATGTCGTGCCCACCCCTACTTCACTTTCTACTTCAATTCTCCCACCCATGCTTTCCACCTGATTCTTTGTAATAAAAAGTCCAATCCCCTTCGCATCGGCATTGCCATGAAATGTCTTATACATCCCAAATAGTCGTTCCCCATGAAGTGCGAGGTCTATTCCCATGCCATTGTCGGCAATTTGCAAAATTTTTGAATTATTTGTGGTAATAAAGTTGACATTAACCACTGGATTTCTGTCAGGGTGCCTGTACTTAATCGCATTGCTCAGGAAGTTGAGCAAGATGCTTTCCAGGTAAGCTGCGTTGTAAGTAACTGTCAGGTCGTCGCCAATGTTTAAATTTATTTTGGCTTTTTTCTCCTTAATGTCCCCCGATAGTATGTGCATTGTTTTAACGAAGTACTCCTTTAGTTTTAGCTCCTCTGTTTGAGTGTTAATGTCCACCTGAATTTTTACTACCTCGTTCAAATTGGTTATTGTCTCGCTCAGTGATCCGGATATTTGTGCCAGGTGTTGAATAAGTTCTTCTTTCTCCTCCGGTGTTGAAGTCATGTTGATGAGGTTGATCATCATCTCTAGATTGCCCGAATGCGAGCGGAGGTTGTGTGAAACTATGTGGGCAAAGTTGAGCAGCCGCTTGTTCTGCTCGCTGATAACATCAAACGAGTGCCTGACTTGGGCCTCTTTTTCCTTGCGCCAGGTGATGTCCGAATGGGTGCCGATGACTCGCAAAGGCTGGCCCTTTTGGTTGAATTCTGTAATTTTACCCCGATCAAGCACCCAAACATAGTGGCCATTTTGGTGCTGCACACGATGCTCGTTGATATAAATTTCGCTTTCGCCCCTCAAATGCCTCTGCATTTCTTCAAAGTATGCCTCCTTGTCCTCAGGGTGTACCCGATTATCCCAGGTTTCTGATTTGTTTGGAACGTCTTTGGGGTTGATCCCCAGCATGGCGAGCGACCTTTTGGAATAGAATACTTCTCCGGTTGCCAGGTTCCAATCCCACACGCCTTCGTTGGCCCCTTCGAGGGCGAAATGCCAGCGCTGTTCACTTTCTTGCAGCGCCCGTTCGGCAAGTTTCCTGTCTGTGATATTGTAGCTAATCCCTATCAGGCCAACTATTTCTCCTCTATCATTTTGCATGGGAATCTTGGACGACAGAAACCAATTCGTACTGCCATCATGCCGGGTGTTAATCGTCTCTTTGCTCAGAATTGGTTTGCCTGTATTGAATACTTCAAGATCTTCTTCTCTTGATACTTTGGCCGACTCTTCCGGGTAGAGGTCGAAGTCGGTTTTGCCAATCACCTCTGATTCATTTTTGAAGCCCGAATATTCCATTTCCAGCCTATTGACAAGTGTTTTCCTCGACTCCAAATCTTTGATATAGATATTGACGGGGATATTGTCAATTAAAGATTTCAGTAACTTTCTTTCCTCTTTGAGGGCTGCTTCTGATGCCTTCCGGTCAGAGATATTCTTGATTTGGGAGATAAAGTGGCTAGGGTTCCCATCAATATCCTTAATTAAAGATACATTTAAAAGGACCCATATTGTTTGTCCATCTTTATGGAAATACCTTTTTTCCATTTGGTAGGAGGGTATTTCTCCGGAAATGGTTTGTGCCATTAGCTCTAGATCACTGTTAAGGTCATCGGGGTGAGTAAGTTCCTGAAAAGTAACCTTTGTTAGTTCTTCATCCGTGTAACCCAGCATCTTGCACAAACTGCTGTTTACCTTCAACCATTTGCCATCAAGCGACACCAACGCCATTCCAATGGCCGAATACTGGAACGCACCTCTGAATTGTTCTTCGCTTACCTTTAGGTTGAGCTCAGCCTTTTTTATTTGGTCTATATCTTGAAAAACGCCAAAGAGCCTGCGGCAAGTGCCGCCGCTAAACTCTGCCTGGCCTACAGCCCTGGTCCATACGAGCGATCCATCGGCTGCAACGAGTTCCACTTCTAAGTCGTATGGAGTGCCGTCTAATATTGCATTCTGAACTGCGGCTTCTATCCTCTGCCTGCTTTCGCCTTCTTTGAAGAATTGGATAGCTCCGTCGAGCTTTGGCACATAGTCCTTGTCAACCTTGTGTATTTTCTTTGTTATTCTGTCCCAATACACGGAGTTGTTCACTAAATCCACCTCCCACGCTCCAATATTGGCAGTTTCGCTTGCCTGGTTAAGAACAGACTCAAGGTGCCTTTTCTCTTCTTCTTTTTCCTTCAGTGACGTGATGTCGCCGGTATACATGATAAGACCGCCAACAACTCCCTCAACTTTGTACCATGGCCGCACGTCCCAGGCGAGCCATTGCACCGACCCGTCGGCTCTGTTGAATGGTGCCTCATCTACTTTGTTAATGGCTCCACGAAGACATTCGGCATGGATTTTTTTCCAGTCGTCGCCTATTTCAGGAAAAATGTCATAGTGAGAAACTCCAATAATTTCTTTGTTCTTGATTCCGTAATCTTCTTTCCATTTTTCGGAGGCAGCCAGGTACCTCATTTCGGTATCGAACATGGCTATTGCCGAGGGGGCTTGGGCAACAAACACCCTGTTTCGGCGGTCGCTTTCCTCTAGGCTGATTTCAACAAGTTTTTGTTCAGTGATGTCCCAATGCGTGCCGGCAATCCGAAGAGGAGTTTGTTGGCTGTCATAATGAACCACTCCATTGACTTTAATGTACCTCGTCGCTCCATCGGGAAGAATGATTCGATGTTCAAAACCGATAGGTAACCGATTTTTGACAGCAAGCTCAAAAGCTTTGCTGGTGCGAGCCTGATCTTCAGGGTGCGTTCTTTTACTTAGAGAATCAGGAGACAAAGGCTCGTAAGGGTCAAAACCCCAGATTTTTCGCAGCGCATCGTTTACGTCCAGAAAGTTATCCTTAAGATCAATTGTCCACAGGCCTACCTTCCCACTGCTGGTAGCTAGTTGTAATCGCTCATTGAGCAATGTCAGCTCTTCTGTGCGTTTATTAATTCTTTCCTCCAGCGACTCATTCAGGTCGGTTAGTTGGCTTTCTGCTTCTTGCCGCTCACTGTCAACTTTATTGAGGGTGTAGGCCACCCGGAGAATAAGCGACAAGGAAACCAAAAGGAAGGAAACTGTAAGTAATAGGATGCCAAATTCTACAGAAATAAGCGAGTATCGGTCGGTCAGTATTCTTATGAAGCCAAGCAGGAGGATTAACAGGCTGAATTGAGGAAATAATCTTCGAGCCAGCCAGCTTCCCATTCCGTCGCCTCTGAAAAAGTTAATCAGACCCAGGTGAGGCTGTCTGATGCTGGCGGCAAAAGAAAGCGCCATGAAACATACAGAGGTATGGAGGGCCATGCTACTGAAAAATGACAACCTGCTATTTACCGGGAGGTTGTAGAAAAAAGCGACCAGTGAGATAGATGCTAATATGGTCACAACGTGAAGAAGATATTGCGCAACCTCAAGTAGCTTTCCCCGGATGCTGGCAAATATAAGTAGTGATGCGGCCATAAGGGCAAAACATGTGGCAGTCGCCGCCGACATGCGCCCGGGGTAAGATGAGTTGGAGGCTCTTGATATTTGATCAGTAAAAAAGAACTCATCAATCCCCATCGAATAGTTAAATGTATATTCAGAAAGAGTGAGAAGCGCAATAACCAGGGTAATCGCAGAAAAAAGCTGAGACGGAATCCTGATTTTTTCTGGTGAAGTGGGTAGGAACATTAATGCCAGTCCTGTGAGCAGAAAGGCTATGGCTGTGTTGAACTTCATGGTGGGGAGGCCCGGCAGTATTGTCAACAAACTTTCAGCACCAGTGATCCACCCGGCAATCACAAGAATAGCAACAAGATTAGTTGCCAAACTTGTGTAAGTAACAAATAAACTATCCTTGCTTGTTCTCATTTTATCTTTTGCTGGTTTGCCTATCAACAGGCGTCAAGAAGTAATTCCGCTAAAATAGACCCTCTTAATGTATAAGACTTTACTTTAATTAGGAAAATAACATGTAAAAATATGACGGAAGGAGGGATTTCGGCCTGCTTCCGGATTGGTCAGGTATTGTCAATATGAAATTCTATGTCGTAATCCGAACGCTATCTTATTCGTGGTCAGCGGAGAACGGAATTTGGTAACAATCACCTGATGCTTGCTGGTATCAGGTTTCCTTGAAAATATAAATAGTACTATTCTTAAACACTGAGACAATTTTTTTAAGGCAGCGCAGAACGCCCCGATCTAGGTTTTCTGATTTATCGAAACTTCTTGTTCTTCTCTAGTTCGTGGTGATTACCACACTCAATCGATTTACAATATGACAGTTTGATGATTCTGCTCCTCCAAACCCATTTCTAACCGCTGACCATTTTTTACTATCGCAGTGTAATCGAAGGTGTGTATTTTACAACTTATTTAACAATCAGCTCCTTTTGTTTGAAGGGACGCAAGAAAATTTTCTTATTACTACAAAAGCGATAATACTTTGAGACGCAGAGACTTTGTACAGATAGCAGGTTTAGGAATGGCAGGGGCTGCTTTGTCGATTCCAATGATAGGGAATGCGGTGCCGGTACAGCGCTTTTTGGAGTCGCCACTGGATGTGGCCCAAAAGAAGCAGCTTGCTGACGTGGCACTGAATGCGGCAAAGGCGAACGGAGCTACCTACGCCGACGTGAGGATAGGCAGGTACCTTAACCAATATGTGTTTACCAGAGAAACGAGGGTGCAAAATATTGTCAACACCGAATCCTTCGGCGTAGGCATCAGGGTAATTGCCAATGGCACCTGGGGTTTTGCGTCTACCAACGAGGTCAACCCGGCTGGCATTCAAAAAGCTACTATGCAGGCGGTGTCCATTGCCAAAGCCAATTCAAAATTTCAGACTGACCCTGTGAAGCTTGCTCCTGTTCAGTCATACGGGGAAGTAAGCTGGAAAAGCCCTATTGAAAAGAGCGCTTTTGAAGTGCCTGTATCCGAAAAAGTTGATTTACTCCTGGCTGCCAATGCCGCTGCTATGGACGCTGGTGCCAGCTTCGTCAACTCTAACCTGTTCATGGTGAATGAGCAGAAGTACTTTGCTTCTACGGAAGGGTCATATATCGACCAGGATGTTCACAGGATATGGCCGACATTCAATGTGAATGCGGTGAACCGGGCTGAGGGCAAATTCAAATCCCGCTCTGCCATGAGTGCGCCAATGGGCATGGGATGGGAGTACATGCTTCCCAAGGAATCGGACAAGCTGGAGGGCCCTGGTGGCATGAAGCTGTACAAGAACAGCTACGATATAGTAGAGGATGCCAAAACGGCGGCGCTTCAGGCGAAAGAGATGCTTGACGCCAAGTCGGTGGATCCGGGTAAATATACTATGGTGCTGGAGCCTAATCACCTGGGTTTAACCATCCACGAATCTGTGGGGCATCCGCTGGAATTGGATAGAGTGCTGGGTTACGAAGCCAACTACGCCGGCACAAGCTTCGCTACATTGGATAAATGGAAGTCAGGCGATTTCAACTACGGCAGCAAAGAGGTGAATATTTTTGCTGACAAGCTGCAGCCCGGCTCGCTGGGTGCGGTGGGTTACGATGATGAAGGAGTGAAGACTAAGCGTTGGGATTTGATCAAAGACGGTATTCTGGTGAACTATGAAGCCATTCGTGATCAGGTGCACATTCTCGGTCAGAATGAGTCGCATGGCTGCTGCTATGCACAAACCTGGCAGGACGTGCAGTTCCAGCGGATGCCCAACGTTTCATTGGCGCCGGGCAAAGAGAAGTACTCTTCGGCTGATATGATCAAAGACGTAGAAAAAGGCATTTACATTGCAGGCAGAGGCTCGTATTCTATCGATCAGCAGCGCTACAACTTCCAGTTTGGCGGGACTGTGTTTTATGAAATCAAGAACGGCGAAATAGTGGGTATGCTTAATGACGTAGCCTACCAAAGCAACACCCAGGAATTCTGGAATAGCTGTGTGAAAATATGCGATGAGAACGATTATAGAATGTTCGGCTCTTTCTTTGATGGCAAAGGTCAGCCTTCGCAAGTGAGCGCCGTGTCGCACGGGAGCTCCACCACAAGGTTTGATGGAGTGAATGTGATTAACACTGGAAGGACTATTTAGTAGCCTTTGAACAAGCAAGGAACTCAAACTAAAATAAAACAAGGACTAACTTAATTAACCCATGAGGAGAAGAGATTTTGTTCAACTGGCGGGTTTGGGAGCTGGGGCAATGATGCTGCCTGTTTCCGCTTTCGCCAAATCGGTAGACCCCAGCCGACTGCTGGAGCCTGCCTTGGATGTAATCCAGAAGAAAAGACTGGCTGACGTGGCACTCAATGCGTCCCGCTCTGCCGGTGCAAGTTATACGGATGTTCGCATAGGCCGTTACCTTAATCAGTTTGTTATCACCCGTGAAGACAAGGTGCAGAACATGGTCAACACCGAGTCGTTCGGTACAGGCATCCGTGTGATTGCTAACGGTACCTGGGGTTTTGCTTCGACCAACGACGTGACCGAGGAGGGAATTGCTAAAGCCGCAAGGCAGGCCGTGGCCATCGCCAAAGCGAATTCCAAATTCCAGACATCGCCGGTAGAACTGGTACCTGTGAAAGGATATGGAGAGGTGAGTTACAAAACTCCGATCAAGAAGAACGGATTTGAAGTAACGATAAAAGACAAAGCCGACCTCCTGCTGAATGCCAACGCAAGAGCAATAGAGAACGGAGCAAGCTACATTAACAACATTCTGTTTCTGGTGAATGAGCAAAAGTATTTTGCTTCATCTGAAGGATCATACATCGATCAGGATGTGCACAGAACCTGGCCTTTCTTTACGGTGACTGCTATCGATAAAGATTCAGGGCAGTTCAAGCAGCGTGGCTCTTTCAGTGCTCCAGTGGGCATGGGCTACGAGTACCTCGACGGCCGAGCTGAAGACAAGATCATTGGCCCCGCTGGAGTAACCCTTTACAATAAGTCGTACGACATGGTGGAAGACGCTACCATGGCGGCGCAGCAAGTGAAGGAGATACTCTCAGCTAAATCGGTGGAGCCGGGCAAATATGATTTGGCCCTGGAGCCTTCCCATTTGTGGTTGACTATTCATGAGTCGGTGGGGCACCCGCTCGAACTGGACAGGGTGCTGGGCTACGAAGCCAACTACGCAGGCACCAGCTTCGCTACTTTGGACAAATGGGAGACCAAGAAGTTCAACTATGGTAGCAAGCAAGTCAATTTTGTGGCTGACAAAACGCAGGTAGGTTCACTAGGTGCTGTCGGCTGGGACGATGAAGGTGTGAAAACAAAAGAGTGGGACCTGGTGAAAGACGGTACACTGGTGAACTACCAGGCCATCAGAGACCAGGCCAAGATCATAGGAGAAACTGAGTCGCATGGCTGCTGCTATGCTGATAGCTGGAGCAGCGTTCAATTCCAGCGCATGGCCAATGTGTCATTGAAAGCTGGTAAAGAGCAACTTACGCCCGAGCAGCTTATCGGGGGTATTGATAAAGGCGTTTACATTGTAAAAGACGGCTCATTCTCCATCGACCAGCAGCGTTACAACTTCCAGTTTGGAGGGCAGCTGTTCTTCGAAATAAAAAACGGAAAAATAGCTGGTATGCTGAAAGACGTGGCTTACCAGTCGAATACCCAGGAGTTTTGGAATTCCTGTGTGCAGGTTTGCGATAGCAGAGACTACCGACTCAATGGCTCCTTCTTTGACGGAAAAGGCCAGCCGGGACAATCCAGTGCTGTGTCGCATGGCAGTGCCACCACAAGGTTCAACGGTATCAATGTGATCAATACTGCGAGAAGCATTTAACCTATTAACTAACTCGAAATCAGAATTCAAAATGGCAATATTTTCAAAAGACGAAGCAAGGGCGATCCTGGAGAAGGTGATGAAATTCTCGAAGGCAGACGCTTGCGAGGCTAACCTCAACGGCTCCAATGGGGGCAATATCCGCTATGCAAGGAACACCGTTTCTACTGCTGGGGAAAACAGCGATGTGACGCTGGTAGTGCAATCGAACTTCGGTAAGAAGTCGGGCACCGCAACTGTGAATGAATTCGACGATGCGTCGCTCGAAAAAGTAGTGAGAAGATCGGAAGAACTGGCGCAGCTGGCACCAGAAAACCCCGAGTTTATGGGGCCTCTTGAGCAACAGACCTATGGTGAATCAAAAACTTACGCCGAAGCAACAGCTAAAATCACCCCAGAGTACCGGGCACAGGCAGCTGCCAATAGCATCAATCCTGCGGCAGCTAAGGATGTAACCGCAGCTGGTTTCCTGGAAGATAGCTACGGTTTTGCATCCATGATGAACACCAAAGGCCTTTTTGCCTACAACAGGTCTACTAACGTCAACTTTACGGTGACCATGCGTACCAACGACGGACTGGGCTCAGGCTGGGCCACCAGAGACTACAACGATGTAAGCAAACTTGATACAGCAGAAGCATCGAAAATTGCGATTGAGAAAGCTGTGAAATCAAGCACTGCCAAGGCCATTGAGCCTGGTAAATATACAGTGATTCTTGAGCCTGCTGCGGCTTCTGACCTCTTGCAGAATATGCTTTTCAGCATGGGGGCACGCCAGGCAGACGAAGGAAGGAGCTTTCTCGCTAAAAAAGGTGGGGGAACGAAGCTGGGAGAAAAGATAGTTGATGAGAGAGTGAACATCTATACCGATCCATTCAACACTGAAGTGCCTGCTTCTCCCTGGACACAGGACGGCCAGGCCAGAAAGAAAATGGACATCCTTAAGAACGGCGTGGTAAGCAACATGTTCTACGACCGATACTGGGCTGAGAAACAAGGTGTGGCACCAGTGCCATTCCCCGGCAATGCCATCATGGAAGGTGGCACAGCCAGTCTTGAGGACATGATCAAGGATACAAAAAAGGGCATTTTGGTGACTCGCTTCTGGTATATCAGAACGGTGGATCCTCAAACGCTGCTTTATACAGGCCTTACCCGTGATGGTACCTTCTATATCGAAAACGGCAAGATCGCCTATCCTGTCAAGAATTTCCGTTTCAACGAGAGCCCTGTGATCATGCTGAACAATCTGGAGACGCTGGGCAAGCAGGTGCGGACAGATGGTAACCTGATTCCTTACATGAAAATCAGGGACTTTACCTTCTCCAGTTTATCTGACGCTGTTTAAAACTCCGAAGGGAACGTCTTCCCGGCACCTTGGTGTTGTCGGGAAGACGTTTAGTTGTAAACAGGTATGAGCAGAAAGCGTTTTGAGGAGTTTTTCTTTACACGGCTTCAGTATGAATCAGGTGACTGGGATGTAGATCAGCGAATGCCGTCCAATTTGCTCAATTCTCTGGTGGAGTATACCACATTGCCGGTGAATACCAGAGAGAACATTGTTTCGCTGAGCTCTGACGAGATTTTCAACAGTCCTTTTTGTTACCTGAGCGGCCACAAGCTGGTTGAGTTTACCGCTACCGAACGGGAGAACTTCAAAAAGTATGTTGAGAATGGAGGTTTTGTCTTTGTGGACGACTGCAACCATGATATCGACGGTCTGTTTGCCAAATCATTTGAAACGCAAATGGAGAAGCTATTTGGGCCAGGTCAGCTAAAGAAAATTCCTAATAACCACCCTATCTATTCTTCCTTTTTCGAATTCGATGGTCCACCCACCACCTCGCAGGAGCTCAATGGCTGGGGCGACGATATTGTACATGATTATTTGAAAGCCATAGAAGTGGATGGAAGGATAGGTGTGCTCTACAGCAACAAAGATTACGGATGTGAGTGGGACTATGACTTCCGCAACAAACGGTTCTATAAAATCGACAACACCAGGTTTAGTATTAATATAGTGATGTACGCCATGATGGCCTGACCTTTTAGCTGGTTGGGTTCGAGACAATGATAGCATGAATGCAGAATTAAAAGAGATAGAAAAAACGGCTGAAAAGCTGGTAGCCAGCCTGGGTGACCTGAAGAAGGAGATTGGGAAGGTGATAGTGGGGCAGGGAGAAACAATCGACCAGCTGCTGATCACATTTTTGGCAGGAGGCCATGGCCTGCTCGAAGGCGTGCCGGGCTTAGCAAAGACGTTGATGATCAGAACGCTGTCAGAAGCAATCGACCTTAAGTTCAGGCGGATTCAGTTCACTCCCGATTTGATGCCGACCGATATCATTGGCACAGAAATACTGGAGGAAGACCATACCACAGGCAAAAGGATATTCAAGTTCAATAAAGGGCCCATTTTCGCCAATATCATTCTGGCAGATGAAATCAACCGAACGTCGCCTAAAACGCAGTCGGCATTGCTTGAAGCCATGCAGGAGTTTGAGGTGACCTATGCCGGAACAACCTATCCGCTGGAGAGGCCCTTCTTTATTTTGGCTACGCAAAACCCGATTGAGCAGGCCGGTACATTTCCACTGCCGGAAGCCCAGCTTGACCGCTTTCTTTTGTACATCCGTATAGGTTATCCCACAGCGGAGGAAGAGCGCAATATTTTGGAAAGCACCACTGGCAAGAAGAAAGAAGCGGTGAAAAGTGTCATCAAAGGCGAGGAGATTCTGGAAGCACAGAAGCTGGTGAGGGAGGTGCATATCAGCAAAGACCTTATTGGCTTTGTGAGCAGGGTGGTGCGAGCTACCAGGGCTGGCGAAAGTGAGGTGAGCTTTGTGAACGAATGGGTGCGCTGGGGCGCCGGGCCAAGAGCGGGACAGGCAATGATCTTAACGGCGAAGGCAAGGGCTTTGCTCAAAGGCCGGTTTGCCGTGACCATGGAAGACATCAAAAGCGTAGCGTTTCCTGTTCTTCGCCATCGAATCCTTATGAACTTCAAGGCAGAAGCCGACGGCGTTACTTCTGACCGAGTAACAGCCGAGCTTTTAGACAAGATCAAACTTCCAGCTGGAGTTTAGGCAACTACCAGGGCATTATCTGTCCTTCAAAGGCAAACTAAAAAGGCTTCTATTGTGAACCCACAGATTCGCCAGTTACTCACACCAGAGATCCTCTCCACCGTTAACGGGTTGGAGCTGGTAGCCCGTGTGATTGTGGAAGGCTACATGAGTGGAGGCAACCCGAGTCAGTCTGTAGGGGCCGGGCAAGAGTTTAGCCAGTACAGAAGCTATGAACCCGGCGACGACCTCCGACAGCTCGACTGGAAGATGTTTGCCCGGTCAGAGCGTTATTACATCAAGCAGTCGGAGATCGAAACCAATATCACCGTCAAGTTTATGCTGGACGCCAGCCGGTCGATGGAGCATGCTGAGGGCGGCGTCAGTAAAATACAAATGGCCAAAGTGCTGATCGCATCGCTGGCTTTTCTGGCGAGAAAGCAGAGCGATACGTTTGGCCTGTTTTCTGTGAACGATTTGCATATTACCGCCGTGCAACCACGGTTTGACCAACAACAATACATTCGCTTTTTGAATGAGTTAATCAAAATAAAAGCTGAAAGCACCTGGAAGAAGGGTAACGGGCTCGAGCATATTTACAGTCATCAAGGCAAGGAGATGATCCTGTTTTTCACCGATATGTATGACAGCGAAGGGGATCTGCACGATTTTATTCGAAAGCTCAAAACACCCCGCAATGAAGTTATTGTCTTTCATTTGATGGGAAGGGAAGAATTGGAATTGAACTATAGTACCCAGCTTACCTTCGAAGACCTGGAAACAGGCGAACGGCTAAAAGTAGACTCGCCTGCTCAGCAAAGCGTTTATCGCAAGAAGATGGGTGAGTGGATAGATGCCACGAGGGACTGGATGTTGCAAAAGCAGGTGATCTACCAGCCGACCTACCTTGATGACCCGGCACCTGAGGTGCTTCGGACTTTTCTGAAGGCTCGTAAATCGATGATAAGATGATGCAGCTGGCGAATCCGATGTGGCTTTGGGGATTGCTTGGGCTTGCCGTGCCACTCGCTATTCATTTGCTGAGTAGGAAAGAAGGCAAGGTGATAAAAGTGGGTAGCCTACGACACCTGGCTGATTCCACCACCAGACAATTCCAAAGCGTCAAGCTCAATGAGCTTTTGCTGCTGGCATTGAGAAGTGTGCTTATACTCACAGTAGTGGCTTTGCTTGCTGGATTGCTTTTGCGGTCTTCGGCAAGCCTTCCAAAATGGGTGGTGGTGGATAGAGGAGCAGAGCAACACAATGAGATCGGCCGGATAATAGACAGCCTGACGAACAATGACTATGAACTGAGGTACCTGGAACAATGGTTCCCTCTGCCAAAAGACACGATATCAGAAGAGCAAACGCCGAACCATTGGTTTTTGGCCGAGCAGCTTGGGGAAGCAAAGATTAGCGAAGCTGTTGTTTTCACAAGGGCTTACATGTATGGCTTTAAAGGTAAAAGGCCTCCAAAACCCGATCATATCATGTGGTTTGATGTGCCATTCAAGCCTGTAAGCCTACCTGTAGTTTCTGTTGTTGAAGGCGATAGTATTTGGGAAGTTTCGGAGCAACCTGATGAAGAGTTCACGGAATTTACCACGAGGAGCGCAGACGCAAAGGGTTCAATTACCGTAGAGATACCGATAGAAAAGGTAGTTATCGTATCAGACGAAGAACACAGTTATGACGCAAAAGTACTCGAAACGGCGCTGCTGGTTTTGAATGATTTGCCTGGTTTCAGGATGGATATTCAATCGGAAAGTGCTACGTTTTTTAGTGCCAACGAAGAAGCCGTAGTTTTTTGGCTGGCGTCAGCAGCTGCGCCTGCCCTGGAAAACGATTTTGTTTTCATGGAGGAAGCTACTTCCGACGATCTTTTGGTACAGCTATCGCCAAGGCAATGGCAACTCACCAAACGGCTCAATAAAAGGGTGGTGTTAGAAGATCGGTTGATAGTTGAATTGTCTAAGTTTTTCGACACTGAACTGCCTTTAATGGCTGAGAGCGACCGTCGGACGATGCCGGAAGCCTGGCGTTGGAGCAAGGTAGTGCCTGCGGAAGTTGACGTTGATAACAAAACTACAAACTACGCTGACATTAATCAGTGGCTGGTGGTACTGCTGGTTTTGACGCTTGTAATTGAACGCCTTGTGGCATGGAGGAGAGGCCAATGAAGCAGATGAAAAACCATCAACTCATAGCGTTACAGCAGAGATACTTAATGCTCCGGCTGCTAGAAGTACTGTGTCTCTCTGCTGGCGTTGGACTGATTTTGATGGTGGTGGGTAAAGTGGCCGGGCTCAACCCAATTGATGCGCTGGTACTTGCCGGAACCGTTGGCTTACTTGTGCTCCTTCAGCGAATCTACAAGCTAGGCTTACATCAGCTAAACCCTGCACGACTGGCGTCTTTTATTAATCGGCAATATCCAGATCTGGACTGGAGTGCTGACCTTTTGGCGACTGATCAGCCTTTGTCGGGTCTACAGCAGCTACAACGAGAGAGGGCTTTGGTGAAGGTTATGGAGTTGAGCAAGCTGCGCTTTCCTCACCAGTTATGGGTGGCGAGCGTGGTTTTATTAGCAGGAATTTTACTTATCATTTTCTTCCCGGGAATTCCGGTCGGTGTTGGTTCTGGTCAAACTGCTGCGGAAAATTCCGCTACTACAGCCTCTGCTGAAAGTGCTTTTCAGCCGGTTGTGCTGGAAAGTATTGAAGGCACGATTAACGCCCCAGCTTATACAGGTCTGAGAACCGTTTCATTTACTGATCCCAACATTAAAGCTGTCGAAGGCAGTGTTGTCAGTTGGGAATTGGACTTTTCGTTAGCGCCACAGCAAGCACTGATCATCTTCTCGGGCTCCGATACTTTGGCTTTAAAAAAAAGGCAGTCGATGCTCAGTGGTTCGGCCAAAGTCTTTAACACGGGATTTTATCAGGTTGCCTGGCAGCAAGATGGTGAATGGAAGGCCTCTGACTTTTATAAACTTGAAGTGGTGGCGGATTTGCCTCCCCAACTGGCGATTAGGGATTTGCCCCAGTTTCAGCAATTTGAGTGGAGTGATGTTCAGAAAATAAATGTCAGGACAGATTTATCAGATGATTTTGGCTTGAAGGACGCCTACCTGATCGCTACAGTGGCCAAGGGAAGCGGGGAGTCGGTCAAGTTTAGGGAAGAGAAGTTGTTTTTTGAAAAGCCACAGACCATCTCAGGCAGAAAGGTTTTGGCAGAACGAGTCATCGACTTGAAGAAAATGGGCCTGGAACCTGGCGATGAGCTCTATTTCTATGTGGAGGCCTGGGACAACAAGGCACCCAAACAGCAAACCGAAAGAACAGAGACCTACTTTCTGCAGCTAAAGGACACGGCCTCCTACATCGTCTCCAACGACGGCGGCCTGGGGGTCGATCTGATGCCTGAGTACTTCCGCAGCCAGCGCCAAATTATCATCGATTCCGAAAAGCTTGTAGCGGAAAGGAACAAGATAAACAAAGAAGTCTTCGATAATACCAGCAACGGTTTGGGGCATGATCAAAAGGTGCTTAGACTCAGGTACGGACAATTCCTTGGAGAAGAGTTTGAGTCGGGCATCACCGAAACTGAGGCGCATGAACCCGAAGAAGCGGCCGCTCCTACCAACACGGACGAAGCGATGAAGCAGTTCGGGCATGCCCATGACACCGAAAATGAGCATAATCTAGTGCCGCAAACGGCTCATGAACATGCGGGGGGAGA